>Ga0209677_100051_pt1 | contig 173480 bp, 155 predicted proteins | sample AraplaCvi_mCL_r2_2_FD_184285 | JGI IMG/M metagenome (GOLD analysis project Ga0209677, IMG submission 184285) | Arabidopsis root microbial communities from North Carolina, USA - plate scrape CL_Cvi_mCL_r2 (SPAdes) (version 2) | ecosystem: Host-associated > Plants > Roots > Endosphere | place... | reverse complement strand
ACCAGTACTAATGACCCGAGAGGCTTAACCTTACAACACCAAAGGTGTTTTTAGAGACTTGAAGTAGATTTTCAGCTGAAGTTCCGAGATTGGTTCGTAGTGCAAGCCTGATGTAGGGTGAGCGGTATGGATGAAACAGAATTTGCCTGGCGGCATTAGCGCGGTGGTCCCACCTGACCCCATGCCGAACTCAGAAGTGAAACGCCGTAGCGCCGATGGTAGTGTGGGGTCTCCCCATGCGAGAGTAGGGAACTGCCAGGCATCAAATAAGTGGAAAGCCCCGTACGAAAGTACGGGGCTTTTTGCTATGCGGAATTTAACTAAAAGTTACCTTTAACCACGCGCTGCATCACAAAAAACAACGCAAACGCAGGTAACTCGTCAACTTTCCTCTCTTCCTTATCCATTCGTTGCTTAACTCAATATTTCCTATCGATAAAAAATAGCCTTAACCACGCTTATAGCAGGAACTATTGGGAGAAAATAATATGAAGGATACTCTGGGATCTCAATCTGAGAATCATGATCAGCAAGATAAGAAGAAACGTATTTTTGCGATTGTGGGGGCATCTTCGGGAAATCTGGTCGAATGGTTTGACTTCTACGTCTATTCCTTTTGTTCGCTCTATTTTGCTTCTTCATTTTTCCCCAGCGGAAACAGTACAACCCAGTTATTACAAACTGCAGGCGTTTTTGCCGCAGGATTCTTTATGCGCCCTATTGGAGGATGGTTATTTGGTTATATCGCCGATAAACATGGGCGCAAAAACTCAATGATGATCTCGGTCTGCATGATGTGCTGCGGTTCGCTGGTGATCGCCTGTTTGCCAACCTACGCGACGATAGGCAGCTGGGCACCGGTATTATTACTGGTCGCCCGTCTATTCCAGGGGCTTTCTGTTGGTGGGGAATACGGAACAAGCGCAACTTATATGAGTGAAGTTGCGATTAAAGGACGTCGCGGTTTTTATGCTTCATTTCAGTATGTGACCTTGATCGGTGGGCAACTATTAGCACTTCTGGTTCTGGTTATACTGCAGCAGATATTCTCCAATGATGAGCTTAAATCCTGGGCGTGGCGGATCCCCTTTGCCTTAGGCGCTGTGCTTGCTGTCGTGGCGTTGTTCCTGCGGCGTTCACTGAACGAAACATCAGATAAACAAACTCGTGAGCATAAAGATGCTGGTACCCTCTCGGGTTTATGGAAGCATAAAAAGGCATTTATGATGGTATTAGGGTTCACGGCGGCAGGATCCCTGACCTTCTATACCTTCACCACTTATATGCAAAAATATCTGGTGAACACTGCCGGGATGGATACCAAAACAGCGAGTGCCTTAATGACCGTCGCCCTGTTTGTCTTTATGTGTTTGCAGCCTATTATTGGCGGGCTCTCGGATAAAATAGGTCGACGCAGTTCTATGTTGATATTCAGCGGCCTGGCGACTGTTTTCACCATCCCGATTTTGTATATTCTGCAAACCGTTACCAGTCCTTATATCGCCTTCGGACTTATTGTTTTGGCACTGCTGATTGTCAGTTTTTACACATCAATCAGCGGATTATTAAAGGCGGAAATGTTCCCGCCGGAAGTGAGGGCATTGGGTGTCGGATTATCTTATGCGGTTGCAAATGCTGTGTTTGGTGGTTCGGCAGAATATGTCGCCCTGACCTTTAAATCCTGGAATATAGAGGAAGTATTTTTCTGGTATGTCTGCGTAATGTGTTTGATCGCTTTGGTCGTATCGATGAAATTGCACCGCAAAGGAAAGGAAATACAGCTGTAATTCTTACGGAGAGAGTGCAGGGATGCACTTTTAATAATGGATAAGATGGTAAGCGCTGTAGCCAGCAGCTGCGCCTGCTATAAGCATAATGACAGGAAGCCTGAGAGCCAGGAGAATTTTTGCATCACAAAGTGGAATTCCAAATACAAAAAAGCCCGATCACGATGATCAGGCTTTCAGTATAGCCAATTACAGAATCCGGCTGATTAATCTGTCGATACGTATCCGGCGCAGACGGCGGATAAGCTTACGGACTTTCACCGGGTAATTAGGAATACTTTCCAGCTCCATATAATGCGAGACAACCTGCGTGTGCTGGCGTATTTCTTCCAGTTCTTTGTGTCGCGCGATCGCCAGCTCTTTATGCGGATCATGGATCAAAATGGCATTCTCCAAATCCAGACGCCAGGCGCGAGGATTCAGGTTATTACCGGTAATAAGTTGCCAGCGGTCATCCACCCACATTCCCTTCAGGTGATAGCTGTTATCACCGTCTTTCCACAGGCGGACAATCAACTGTCCGCTGTCCACGAAGCGTTGTAAACGGCTCAGGAAACGACGCAGATTAATTTCATACAAATACGGTAAGGCACCGATGATTTTGAATGGCTGATCCTGCGGAATATAAAAATCGTTTGCGGTTTTGTCACCCACGATAATTTCAACCTGCTTACCACGACGCAGCAGATGAATAATATTACGTGCCAGCATGGCAGGCATATTGAAATAAGGCGTACACAGCGTCAGCTTATGTTCCGTACTGGCCATGAGATGATGGATAGTTCGGTTAAGCTCATTTTGTTTGCCCAGACCGACGATAGGGGTCACTGCCAGCTCATCATTCCCTGCGCTGTCTTTGAAATGATAACCGCTGCTGCGCAGATTCTGACGGAACTGACGCGTTTCGTTTTTAATCTCAATGCTTTTCGGGCGATCTTCACGATCAAGACGCTGTACCGCTGCGGCTGTCAGGATCGATTTCTTCATAAAGTCGATCATGGCATCTGCCAGCGGGGCGTTGGACAGTAACTGATAGCGATCGTAGCGGTATTTTTCATGACGATGCAGATAAACATCATTGAGGCTCGCGCCGCTGTAGATCACCTGATCGTCAATAACAAAGCCTTTGAGATGCAAAACACCTAACGCTTCACGGGTATTGACCGGAACGCCATACACCGGCACGGAAAGCTCAGGATGCTCTTTTGCCATGCGACAATACCAGTCAGCATTGGTGTTTGACGCTGCCGCGCCAATGCGACCACGCTGCGCGCGGTGCCAGTCAACCAGCACACAAATCTCCAGTTCAGGACGTTGCTGCTTGGCGGCATATAGCGCCGACAATACATCACGACCGCCATCATCGTTCTCTAAATAGAGCGCGACCAGATAAATCCGTTGGGTGGCGTTGGCAATGGCTTCGAGCAGCGTCTTACGGAAATCTGCAGGGCAGTAGAGTGTTTTTACAGCATCAACCGTTTGGGGGAGTTTGGGCAGCTGAGCAAGGTGTTGTTGATGTTTATTACGTTTAAATTTTGACAACATCACAGTGCGCTTCTTCTCTCTTCATGTAATGGCTTTAGCGGCACAAGCAGACAGTGGTAACCGCACAATCGGTCGATAATACCATTAGTCCTGCCCCATGTGCGCATCTTTTGCCTGTTCATGGCGCAGGCTCGCGGCTTTCTGCTGCGAAATCCGGGTCTTTTCCAGTGCCAGTGAGAGGTTCACAATGCCGTCCTGGATCTGAATATCGACGTCGAATTCGAGTTTTCTGGCCAGCGTGATCATGCCACGGTTATTGGGCATCGTAATGCCGGTCAGACGTTGCAGGCCGTGCTCTGCCGCGTAATGGATCATCTTATCAAGCAGCCGCCTTCCGAGCCCCAGACCTTTCAGATCCGACCGCACCAGTACCGAGAATTCAGCATCAATATTATCCGGATCCGAGACCGCCCGGGTGACGCCAATAATTTCACTTTCATCATTCACAGTACGAATGGCGACGAACGCCATTTCACGGTCGTAGTCGATCTGTGTCATGTTCGCTAAATCTTCATGGGTGAACTCATTGATCTCACTGAAGTAGCGGTAATACAGGTCTTCCTTAGTGACTTTCAGGATAAATGCTTTAAGCAGCGGCTCATCTTCCGGAAGGATTGGCCGGAACAATGCCGGTGATCCGTCTTTCAGTATAACGCGCTCTTCCAACTCGCGCGGATAAGGGCGGATCGCCAGTCGTGACGGTGCCTCTGCTCCCTGTGCACAAAGCTGCATGGACACATCCAGCAGGCTGAGCTCACTGCCGGAAATCAGCAGAGGATGGATATCCAGCCGTTCGATCTCCGGGCAGTCGATAATCAGGTTCGACACATTCACCAGCAACTGACTCAGCGCCGGTATATCAAGAGGATGCAGGGCATGGCGACCACGAATTTTGCCACTCTTCAGCGCCTGAACTATCTGATAACGTGCAAGCGTCATGTTCAGCGGCGGCAGGGAAATCGCCGCCTGTCTTTCAGGTCGCCAGTCGGTACCGCCTTCGGCCAGCATGATCAGCGGGCCGAATACCGGATCCTGTTCGACCACCACGCGCAATTCTTGTGAGCCTGGCCGGTTGGCCATGGTTTGCACCAGCAGCCCCAGAATTCTCGCCTGCGGAAACGCCTGTCTGGCACGGTCAAAAATGGCATTCGCCGCCTGCGCGACTTCGCTGGCGGTACGCAGATATAGCATCACGCCCTGTACTTCAGAATTATGCGGGATGTCAGGGGAGCGTAATTTCAGCGCCACCGGATAACCCACCTGGCTGGCGATATTCACCGCTTCTGCGCTGTCGCTGGCAATCCACGTCGGCAGCACATTCATGCCGTACGCCTGCAAAATCGGGCGTACCTCATGTGTATCCAGCTGTGTCGTGCCTTCCGCCAGTGTGCGGGCGATCAACTGATGCACCTGATCAGTGTTCTGCTCGAGGTCGGCCGGAAGTGCCGGTGTTTCTTTCAGCTGCTTTTGGTTCCGGCGATATTCCACCATATGCATAAACGCCGTCACCGTTCCTTCCGGTGTCCGGTAAGTCGGGATCCCGGCTTCGGTGAATAACTTGCGGGCTTCCTGCGAGGAAAACTCGCCGCACCAGTTGGTTAGCAGCGTGATGTATTTGCCACGCGAATGCTTATGCACAGCATCGATCAGATGGCTGGCGGTCACCGTACCGTGTGCGACGGCGCTGGGGGCGTGGATCACCAGCAGCGCATCGTAATCAGTGCTGTCCAGCAGGGTGGTCATCACAGCCTGATACAGCTGCGGTGTGGCGTCATCATGCAAATCCAGCGGATTCGAGACGGCAATATTGTCAGGCAGAATGGCACTCAGTTTTTGGCAGGTTTCATCGCTCAGTTTCGCCAGTTTGCCGTTACGCGAAAGCAACTGATCCAGCGCCATCGCGGCAGGAGCGGCACCGTTACTGATGATAAACAAACGCTCACCGCGTAACGGGCGCATATGGCTCAGCGTTTCAACGGCGGAAAACAGCTCGTGCGTATCCTGCACGCGCAGTAAACCGGCGCGCTGAATAGCCGCATCATAGGCGGCGTCGAGGCTAAGCGGGCTGTTGAGTAATTGCTGCGCCTGTCCGCTGCGACCACTTTTGATCACCAGAATCGGTTTATTGCGTGAGGCACTGCGTGAGGCAGAAAGAAAGCGCCGTGCATCGCTGATGTGTTCGAGATAGAGCAAAATAGCGCTGGTTTTACTGTCGCGGGCGAGGAAATCGAGCAGGTCATCGACATCAATATCCAGGCTGTCACCCAGTGATACGAAATAGGAAAAGCCGACGGCACGCTGTTGCGCCCAGTCCAGAATCGTATTGGCGACCGCAGCCGATTGCGAAATAAACGCCAGCTTACCGGGCAGGATGGGCACCGGCGAAAAACTGGCGTTTAGTTTTTGCCACGGTGCAAGAATGCCCAGGCTGTTGGGTCCGAGCAGGCGCATCGAAAAGCGCTGGGCGCTGGTTTTGAGTTCAGCGAATTGTTGTGGCTGTGAGGAAAGCACAATGACCGTCTTGCAGCCACGTTCGCCGAGCTGTTCGAGCAATGCAAGATTGCGGTCAGCGTGGGTACAGAGAATGGCGAGATCGGGCGACATCGGCAGGCTGGCGACATCCCGCCAGGTCAGTACGCCGCACACCGCGCGATAAGCGGGTGTAACCGGCAGCACCGGGCCATTGAATCCGCTGTCGAGCAGATTGCGCATCATCAGATATCCGGCCCGCCCCGGTTTATTGCTCGCGCCAATGACCGCGATAGATTCAGGTCGTAATAAGGCTTCCAGTCCGCGCTGACTCATAACGTCTCCGGTTCATCATGTTCCCATGATTCTAGAGGTTTTCTTCGTTCTTTGCTGTGAGCTGGTGCACCGGATGATGGGGTTTTCCGGCCAGATACTGGGTGCGGAAATGGGTAAAGTGGCGTGAGAGGCCCGCTGAAGCATCGAGATCACCGGCTTTTTCCAGCAGGGCGGCGGCCACTTCCACGGTGCAATGCAGTTCCGGGCGCGAGGCTTCCCGAAGGATATAGCCGGAGCTGGCGCTTACATCGAGAGAGAAAACCGGCAAATTATCCAGATACGGGCTTTTGCGGAACATTTTGCGCGCTTCGTTCCAGGTGCCGTCGAGCATAATGAATAAAGGCGGTTTGCTGCCCGCCGGAACTTCGGTAAACACCTGACGCGGCGGTTCGGCGAAAGAGGCGGGAAACACCACATAAGCCTGACGCTGCGGGTCCGCAATTGCTTCCAGCAGAGCCGGATCGGTTTGCGTGCGTGACCACAAAAACGCCTGCGTATCCGGCAACACGTCCGCGATTAAGCGACCCGTATTGCTCGGTTTCATCGGCTCCGTGTCAAACATCACCAGACAAAAACGGCTGGTGGCCTGATGAATTTCGCGCGTGGCGCAGATGCAGTGGCGTTTGGGCAACAGGCAGGTCTGACAGCGTATCGCCCGTGAACCACGCGCAAGAAAAGGACGGGTGGATCGGGCTAAACGCTGCTCACGCAGGCGAAGGACGGCATTGTCTGACATAGGCATTCCGGTATGCGAAAAACGGCTATTCTAATCGCCCGGTGGTGGCAGGCAAGTGGCTTGTGTTCGGAACAGAAAAAGGCCCGTGCGGTGACGGGCCTTCAGCAGGGCTTTATAGCGGCTTATGCGTTACAATGATTCATTAAGCCAGTTGTTGAACGGTGCTTTAGGCATTGCTCCACTCAACATATCGACCATTTTGCCTTCATTAAACACCATAATGGTCGGAATACTGCGGATACGGAACCGCGCGCTCAGTTCAGGTTCAGCTTCGGTATTAACCTTGATGAAGCGGATTTTACCGGCGCGTTCCTGTGCAACGTCTTCAAAAATCGGTGCAAAGTTAACACAAGGGCCACACCACGGTGCCCAGAAATCGACAACCACCGGCAGATCATCCTGCAGGTATTTGTCCAGCGTGGCGGCAGTCGCGTGAATGACATCGCCTTCAAAAAGTGCATGACCGCAACGGCCGCATTTTGCGCCGTCGTCGATACGATCCTCAGGCAGGCGGTTGGTGGCCTGACATGATGAACAAACCGTATTCATAAAATAGCCTCTACATTGCTTAACGTGAGAATGGTATCAACCACAACCCCGGTTTTATCCTTAAAAGCGGTAAAGAACACGGCTGATATGTTACTTATATGTTGTAAGTATGGGGTCGATACGTCACGTAAACAACGTGGTTTATTCAATGATTACGATAGTTTTTAGCTTTTGGTCCAAAGCCTGTGGCTTAGCTCACAGACATCAGGTAATCTTCGCGCCCTGCGCGTAGGTGGAGAGAAAAATGAACGATTCATTCAGTGGCAAGAACGGCAAAGTCAAAGTGATGTACGTCCGCAGTGACGACGACGGCGATAACCGCAATAACGATAAACGTCCTTCTAACAATAAAGGACGTCCGGGCGATAAACCTCGCCAGGGTTCCCGTCCAGACGATGCCCGCCGCAATGAGCGTCGCAGCAGCGATTCCCGTGGCGATTCCCGCGGACCGGCACCACGCCGTGGTGATGATCGCCCGCGTCGTCCGGCGCGTGACGACGACGGCCCGTACTCTTCGCCGTGGAAAACAGTTTCACGTCCGCCGGCAGATGAATCTGTTCCGGATCACGGCGGTATCAGCGGTAAAAGCTTTATCGATCCTGAACAACTGCGTCGTCAGCGTCAGGAAGAAACCCGTGTGTATGGCGAAAACGCCTGTCAGGCACTGTTTGCCAGCCGTCCGGACGCGATTGTGCGTGCATGGTTTGTGCAGTCCGTGACTCCGCGTTTCCGCGAAGCGCTGCGCTGGATGGCGGCGAACCGCAAAGCCTACCATGTGGTTGAAGATGACGAACTGGCGAAAGCCTCCGGCACCGAACACCACGGCGGCGTGTGCTTCCTGATCAAAAAACGTCAGGGTCTGGATGCAGAAACGTATCTGCAAACGGCTCCGGCGAAAGACTGTGTGCTGGCGCTGGAAAACGTCGGTAACCCGCACAACCTCGGCGGTATCATGCGTTCTTGTGCGCATTTTGGTATCAACGGGATGATGGTTCAGGATCCGGCCCAGCTGGAATCTGGCGCAGCAGTCCGTACCGCTGAAGGCGGCGCAGAACACGTTAAAGCCATCAGTGCGGATAACTTCCTTGAAGTGCTGGAAACCTTCCGTAAAGCGGGATACACCATCGTGACCACGTCGAGCCATAAAGGTACGGCGCTGGGCAAAGCGCAGTTACCGGCCAAAATGGTGCTGGTGCTGGGCGAAGAAAGTGATGGTTTATCTGACAGCGCATGGCAGCAGGGCGACCTGAGCGTGTCTATCGGCGGTACCGGTAAAGTGGAAAGCCTCAACGTTTCCGTGGCATCCGGTATTTTGCTGGCAGAATGGTGGCGTCAGAACCAGGCGTAATCGCCCGGTTTCAGCCATAAAAAACGGACGCATAAGGCGTCCGTTTTGCTTTCTGACATTCAGGGTTTATCTGAATCAGTGCGCACCACCCGCGCCACCGCCACTGGTGAATGGCGGTCGGGCGAACCAGATTAAAATCAGCAACACCAGGAACGCCCCGCCGGATAACCAGAAAATCTCGTTGGCAGAGATAATTAATCCCTGATTGGTGATCTCCCGCGCTATCCATCCTGAAGCCTGCTGGTGGCTCATACCGAGACCTTCGAGCTGCTGATAAGTCTGCGTCGCCGCCGGATTAAACGGCGTGATGTTTTCCGTTAACTGGGCGTGATGCAGCGATTCACGGTTCGACCATAACGTGGTGGTGATTGACGTACCAATCGACCCCGCCAGTGTACGGATAAAGTTCGACAGACTCGATGCCGCCGCCATCCGTTCCGGCGGTAATCCCGACAGAATAATGGTGGTCAGCGGCATGAAGAAGCAACCCACCGCGAAGCCCTGAATAAACTGCGGCCAGGCGGATGCGCCAAAATCCATCCCCGGTTCGAACGTATACGCACGCCAGAAGAAGCAGTAGGCATACATGATAAAGCTGAAGGTCACCAGCTTTCGCATATCCAGACGGTGCGCGAAACGCCCGATAATCGGCGACATCAGTACCGGCAAAATACCCACCGGCGCGGACGCCAGACCGGCCCAGGTGGCGGTATACCCGTAAACCTCCTGCAACAGCTGCGGCAGCAACACAATCGCGCCGAAGTAGAGCATGTAGGCCAGGCTGATACACAGCACGCCGATGGTAAAGTTTCGCGATTTAAACAGTGACAAGTCGACGATCGGATGGTCGTCGGTCAGTTCCCAGACCACAAGGAAACAGAGCGCGACCACCGCCACGACCGCCAGCACGATAATTTCCGTCGAGTTAAACCAGTCGAGTTCTTTACCCCGGTCGAGCATCACCTGCAAGGCACCGATACCCAGCACCAGCAGCACTAATCCCACACTGTCGATCGGACGGATCTGCGTGGCGGTTTCGCGTCCCTTCAGCGTTCTGAGCGTCAGGAACACCACGGCCAGACCGATCGGCACGTTAATAAAGAAGATCCATCCCCAGTGATAGTTATCACTGATATACCCGCCGAGGATCGGCCCGCAAATCGGGGCGACGATCACCGTCATCGACCAGAGCGCGAGCGCGGTACTCCGCTTGGCCGGTGGATAGTTATTCAGTAACAGACTTTGTGATAACGGGATCAGCGGACCTGCCACCACGCCCTGCAACACACGGAAGAAGATCAGCATTTCCAGACTGTTGGACATCCCGCACAACCATGAAGCGAGGGCGAACAGTACTGTGGACCACAGGAACAGTTTGACCTCACCGATGCGTTTTGCCAGCCAGCCGGTGATCGGGATCGAGATGGCATTCGCCACCCCGAATGAGGTGATAACCCAGGTACCCTGTGAGTTCGAGGCACCCAGATTCCCGGCGATGGTCGGGATCGCCACGTTGGCGATCGTCGAGTCCAGCACCTGCATAAAGGTGGCCATAGACAAAGCCACCGTCATCCAGGCCAGCGGGGCGCCTACCAGCGGTTTATTTGCCACAGAGGCCTCCGGATGTTTTAGCCTGCATTGGCATGAATAACGTCAGCAATAATGGCGTTAACCGGTGCCAGATCCAGCGTCAGTGCTGAAGTCTGATACAACGGTTCGGTACGGACTTTATCGGCCAGCACCAGGCCATCGCGATTCTGAGTATCAACCGTTACCAGTGTCGATAAACCGATACGCAGCGGATGTTCAGCCACTTCCTGATCGTTAAGTTCGATACGAACCGGCAGACGCTGAACCACTTTGATCCAGTTGCCGGTGGCATTTTGCGCAGGTAACAGCGAGAACGCGCCGCCGGTGCCCATGTCCATACCGACGACTTTGCCGTGATATTTCACGTCATCGCCATACATATCGCTGACCACGGTTGCCACCTGACCAATACGCATATTCGCCAGCTGGGTTTCTTTAAAGTTGGCATCGACCCAGATGTGATGCGCCGGCACCACGGCCATCAGGGACGTTGTCGGGCTGATCTGCTGGCCGATTTGTACGGCACGGCGTGAAACGAAACCGTCAACAGGGCTGCGCACTTTAGTCCGTTGCAGGGCAAGCCATGCGTCACGAACCTGCGCGGCGGCCTGCAGAACTTGCGGCTGTTTATCGACCGGCGTATCCAGAATCATCGCCTGATTGGCGTTGTACTGCTGAACAGCGACATCGTATTGCGCTTTCGCGGTATCGACGGCGTCACGGGCGTGTTGCAGTTCTTCGCGGCCAATGGCATCGACATTACCCAGCACAATGCGGCGCTTAAGGTCAGTCTGTGCCTGTTGCAGTTGGGTCTGACGCAGCGCGATATTGGCCTGATATTGCTTGCCGTTGATGATCAACTGATGCGTCTGACGCACGCTGTTCGCCAGCGCCGTTTTAGAGCGCTCGAAAGCCTGCTCTGCATCGGTCGGATCGAGGGTCACCAGCACGTCGCCTTTTTTCACAAAGTCGGTGCTGTCGAAGTTGACGTCGGTCACGCTGCCCGACACCTGCGCCATAATCTGTACCTGATTACCGGCCACGTAAGCATCGTCGGTAGACTGGAAATGACGTAATACCAGCAGCCAGTAGAACAGGTAGGCGATGGCAATAATAATGAAAATTCCGGTTAACAAGAGCATCGCGACTTTGCGCGTTTTTTTCTTATTTTTCGGAGCTTGCGGCGTTGCCTGAGTGTCGGCATTTGCGCTCATGGTCTTCTCCACACTGAGTCTTTTATTATGATTTTTGGTCCGCGGCAGGGGCCTGATAGCCACCCCCAAGCGCACGGATGAGACTGATTTTTGCCTGCATCAACTGACTGCTGGCAGTGAGTTGCGCCTGCTGTTGTTGCAGGAGCGCTGACTGGCTGGTTAACAGCTCATCCCGTCCGATGACGCCAGCGTTGTATCTTGCATCTGAAACGCGATACACCTCTTCCAGCGATTTAGCGGCAGAAGACGCCTGCTGCAATTGTTCAACGCTGCTTTTCGAGACAGTAATGGCATCCGCAGTTTGCTGGATGGCGTTCAGGATGGTCTGGTTATACGACTCAACAGACTGGTCATATAACGCGGACTCTTCGCCCAGTTTGGAGCGCAGCGCACCGGCGTGGAAAATTGGCAGCGAAATGGCGGGCGCGATATTCCAGGCTTTACTGGCTGCTTCAAAAAGATTCGGGCTGGTGCCGCCGTAGTTGGTGGTTGTCAGACCGCCGAAGGCACTGATGGAAAGGCTTGGATAAAATTCTTTTTTCGCGGCACTGACCCGCAGGGAATAGGACTCCACCAGATCACGTTGTGCAGCGATGTCCGGGCGTTTGCCGAGTAAATCCAGCGTCAGTTCACCTTTCGGTGCCAGCGCGTCAGGCGACGGCAATGCCACGGCGTGCAGCCCGTTCATGGCATCCGGACCACGTCCGGCCAGCGCGGAAAGCTGATGTCTTAGCTGTTCGGTTTGCGCTTTCAGATTGATGATTTGCTGTTTGGCACTGTCGGCCTGAGCCTGGGTTTGTTGCGGAATTTCAACACCGTACACGCCTGCCTGATATTGCGCTTTACGCAAATCAGCCAGATGCTGATTATTGTCCACTTCGTGTTGCAGAACATCCTGCAAGGCAAGATCTGCCTGCAACTGATAATAGGCTGACGCCACCGAACTGGTCAGCGTCAGAGCGGCTTCAGCCTGTTCAGCACGGGCGGAATCCACCTGTGCTTTCGCGGCATTCACCTGATTGCGGTATTTCCCCCACCAGTCAAACTCATAGCTCAGATTCAGCCCGAGGCTGTTGCTGCTGTCGTAAATTGGCGCTTCGGGATAACTGGTCAAAAACGGCGGGATCGTGTTTTTTGCGACACGTTCACGACGCGTTGAACCGTTCAAATCCAGATAAGGGCCATTGGCGGCATCAGCTTCTCCCATCACACTTTGCGCTTCGCGCACGCGGGCGGCTGCCTGACGTAATGATGGCGAGTTTTGCAACGTCGTAGTCATCAGATTATCGAGTTGCGGGTCATTAAGACTGCGCCACCACTGAGGACCGATGGTCAGGGAACTGACTTTTTCCTGCTGCAGATGAAGCTGTTGCGTATCCAGCAGCGACGACTGAGGAGCAATATTATTACTGGAGGCGCAGCCGGCCAACGTCAAAACGGCAAACAGCGGCGTAAGCCTCCAGCGAGCTTGGAGTGACATGTGTGGTTTACCTGAACAGAAATCTAGAATTGTTGTGGTGCTGTCGCATCCATCTGATCAAGGCGAGTTAACAGTTTGCGCGTCAGGGTTTCTAACTGCTTCTGTTCATCTGCGTCTAATGTCGACCAGAGAAAATGCAGGCTCTTATGTTGAGGCGGCAGTAACTTCTGAATAAAGGCTTCACCGTCAGCCGTCAGGTGCAAATGCAGACACCGGCGGTCGTTATCGCTTTCACGGCGTTCGATCCATCCGCGTTTTTCCAACTCATCCGCAATACGGGTGGCGTTGGTACGGGATGAACCTAGCGCAGAGCTTAGCTCCGAAGGCTGAATACTGTGACTTTCCTGCGCATCAAGGGTGAGTAACGCCATAAACAGCGTTTCATTAATTCCTTGTGCTTTCAGCATCTTATTACGGTTTTCAAGCAATTTACTTTGCATGTGCATACACAGGCGGGTCAGCAGAATTTCCTGATAAGGGAAATCTTTTTGCTTTTTAGCCCGGAAATTCAACATGTTTTCAATTGGCGCGAACGAACTGTCCATATGAGAAGCCTCATTAGTTACGAATGACATAGTAACGATGGTAATTAATAATATCAATGTCATGAATCACCAATTCTTTAGCAATTAGTGTTATTCATAACTCCGGTGAATTATTCGATGTTTAATGTATCAGGCAGACTTTGCCCGGGTGTTGCCTTACGGTAAAAATGGTCCTCAGCTTGCCAGCAGCATCACCTTGAACACCAGTCCGTACACTACGGCACCGGTCAGGGTGGCAATAATGATGCTTTTGGTGCGCCAGAAAATCAGTGCGAGCAGAACGAAACCGGCCAGTGACGGCAGCAGCTTTTGTTGATCGCGCAGAATTTCAGGGGTGCCTGAAACCACCAGCAGCGCGCAAATTGACGCGATACCAATGCTGTCGAGCACGCGGGAGAGCGGGCCATTTTTCAGTCCCGATTTCTGCCGCGAACCCAGGCGCAGAGGCAGATACCGGAACAGGTAATTGACGGTGCCGACGAGCAGACAAACCAGAATGACATCAGTGCTCATCTGAGGTTATCTCCGTGGCAGAAGGGGATTGAGGACGTTGCAGCAGGGCGGCAAGGCACCCTGCGCCCAGACCACCGCCTATGGCAGCGGGGATCGACCAGAACAACAGCCCGCCCAGCGCACCGGCCAGCGAGGCGACAAACACTATGCTCTGCTGGCGCTTAAAAGCAGCGAGCAGGAAACTCAGAAACAGCGCCGGTAACATAAATCCCAGCGCGGCTTCGACGGCCGGGAAATTTTCCAGCGGACCATTACCAAACAGTGCACCCACGGCGGTGCCCGATACCCACGACAGCCACGATGACAGCGCAATGCCGCACATCCAGTTTTCACTCCAGCTGCGTTTATCACGGATCAGCCTGGCGGTGGCGGCAGCGAACACTTCGTCCGTCAGGCCGAATGCCCAGAGCGCCGTTTTTTTACCATTGAGCTTTCCCGCCAGGCGATTGCGCAGCGACGGGCCGTACAGCACGTGCCGGACATCCATCGCCATCACGGTCAGGGCGGAAACCCACAACGACATTCCTGCACTGAGCAGCGCGGTGATCACAAACTGGCTGGCGCCAGCGTAGATAAGAATGGAAAACAGCAGACTTTCAGCGGGAGTGAAACCTAGTTTGACCGCGCTGAGCCCGAATGCAAAAGCAATGGGCAGATAACCAATCACGATAGGAAGGCTATCGGTAATACCTTGTGCGAAAGTGGAAACGCGGACGGGGTCAGGTGCTTCGAGATCTGGATTGGTTTGCATGGATATTTGAAACATTGTGAAACCGGATGGTTGCCAGCGAATAATTCATGGCGTAAACATTACCAGACTGTAAGTATTGTTGACACCCTTTGGTTCAAATAAATTTCCCAAATGACTATTCGCAAGCTAATCAGGAGGGGTGATGATTCCCGCCTGATGTAGTTTCGTACGTTATCAGGCCAGTGTGTACTTATGACCCTTCCACCAGACCAGTAAATTCAGTATACACATGACGATGCCTGCTGCTGAGACCCCGTACCAGCCTGCCGCCTGATAGGCTGAAGCCGACACCAGTGAACCTGCCGCACCCCCGATAAAGTACGTCGTCATGTAACCCGCCGTCAGGCGGTTACGCGCTTCCGGCATCGTTTTATAGATAACACTTTGGTTGGTGATGTGTACGCCCTGAACCGAAAGGTCCAAAACGATGATACCGATAATCAGCGAAATCACCGAGTGTTGTCCCAGGGCAATCGCAGCCCATGACAGTAACAGCAGCACCAGCCCGGCGGTCGTGGTCAGATGCGCTTTGCCTTTATCCGCCAGATTCCCTGCACGGGTGGCCGCCAGTGCCCCCGCCGCCCCCACCAGACCAAACAGGCCGATTACCCCTTCGGAATAGTGATACGCCGGGCCAGCCAGCAGGAACGCCATCGACGTCCACAAAATGCTGAAGTTGGCGAAGCAGAACATGCCGATCAGCGCGCGGGTACGTAACACCGGCGTGTGGATGAACAGCGTAAAAATGGATTTCAGCAGTTGCGGATAATTCAGATCCGTTTTTTGCTGATGTTTCGGCAGCTTGCGCCACAGCACCAGCGCCATCACGATCATCAGCGCACTGGCAACCCAGTACACCGTCCGCCAGCCGCCCAGCGACGCCAGCGCACCAGCGACGGTTCGCGCCAGCAGAATACCCAGCAGCAAGCCAGACATAATCAGTCCGACCACTTTACCGCGACGCTCCGGTTCCGCCAGTGTGGCGGCCAGCGGCACCAGAATCTGCGCCACGACCGAGAACAGTCCTGTCAGCGCCGTCCCGACCAGCATGACGGTCAGCGTGGGCGCCATGGCGGTGATCAGCAGTCCGGCGGCGGAAAGCAGCGTCATCAGCACGATTAAACCGCGACGCTCAAACATATCGCCCAGCGGCACGATAAACATCAACCCACAGGCGTAACCGAGCTGCGCCACCGTCACAATAAACCCGGCCTGATTGACGGAAAGATTAAAAGCGCGGGCGATGGTTTCCAGCAACGGTTGCGGATAATAGTTACTGGCGACGGCAAGCCCGGTGGCCACCGCCATCAGAATAATCAGTGCCGGGCTGAGTGGGGAATGTGTGGTCGTTTTTTTCATAATGAGATTTAACAGATCTTATTGAAGAATCAGGGGAAATTCGGATGATGATTATCGTTTTGGTTGAAATATTAAACCAATGAATAGTTTTAATGGCAACTATTTGGTTTTGTAATAGACACAGTGGCAAGGGAGTCGCCAGCAGGAGGGTTTCCTGCTGTCAGATTGTCAGGTCAGCAATTCTTTACGTGCGGCCATCGCCAGAAAATGGCTGCGGTCGCGATATGACGGATGATTTTTAACTTTATTATCAATGCGTTTGATCAGGGTGTCAGGCAGCGAAATATTGATTCGATGCGCTTTCCCTTCGAATTCCGAGAGATCAATATCAATCAAAAACCAGGTATCGAAGTCGGCATATTCGGGATTAGCGGCATACACCAAATGGCCTGCATCAAAAATATCGTCAACAACAAAGCGTTCGCTTTCGATCAAATCTTCTACTGTCATCAGGATGGCTTCGCGAACCATAGGGGCGATTTCTTCACGGGTATCCGCTGCAGAGAAGCATCCGTAATCAAACGCGGTAAATGCAGGTACCACCATACCGTAAGCGGTTTTGTCATCTTTTGGTGTTTCAAGACCGACTGAAAAGAACATATTCAACCTCCAGTTGCAGGATCATATCCCTGCCATTTTTCTAATGGATTTGAGAGTTCCCACAGGTAAATCATTTTTGGGGTGGGGAACGGGAAAGGTTTTGTTGGTGACAGGTGACCACCAAATTTGATGACTTCCTCCCCGGTGACGCTTGAGTTCACAACCCGCTGCAAGCAGCGCTTTAATCAATTCCGTTGATTTCATGGGCTCTCCTTGGTGATGGATGATTATACACACCAATACACACACCAGCAATCACCCACAAAAAAACGGGCGGAGATCTCTCTCCGCCCGCTGGCCTTACTGAGTCTGTGACTGCGTTATTTCGCCGCAGCAGCCGCTTCTTTTACCCAGCCATCAAATTCTTCCTGATGGGCTTTGATCCAGCCGTCGGTCTGTGCAGCGATATCCGCATCTGAATTTTTACCCGCGTGCATCGCGGCGTTCTGCGCATTGATGTCTTTCAGAGGCAGTTTCATGATGGCAAACAGTTTTGCTGCCGCCGGGTTTTTCTCAGCCCAGGCTTTGTTCGCCACGATGTGCATAGTGCTCACCGGGAAACCGTAGTTTTTGCCATTTGGCAGTTTGGTATCGGCGTTTTTATCCCCTGGCACCACGGAGAACGGTACCTGCATCCACAGCACGTCTTTGCCCGGGATCAGCACATTGCTCACCCAGTACGGCGTCCAGGTGTAATAGAAGATCGGTTTACCTTCTTTGTAACGCGTGATGGTGTCAGCGATCATCGCAGAGTAGTTACCCTGATTGTGCGTCACGGTCGGTTCAAGACCATAGGCTTTCAGCTGTTCATTCAGCGCCGCTTCGCAGCCCCAGCCCGGTGTACAACCGGTCAGATCGGCTTTGCCGTCGCCGTTGGTATCAAACAGTTTGGCCAGTTTCGGGTCTTTCAGCTGTTCGATATTAGTGATGTGGTATTTCTCAGCGGTTTTCTTATCGATCAGCCAGCCCTGTGCCGCGCCGGTCACGTAAGTCCCTTCACGGTAAAACACTTTGTCGCCACCGGCGGCTTTGTACATTTCATCATGCAGTGGCGACCAGTTGACGGCGGTGAAAGTGGCATCACCGGCAGCCAGGGTGGTGTAGCCGACGTTGTAATCGACCTCGCGGGTTGGCTGAACGTCATAGCCCAGTTTCTCCAGCGCCTTGCTGACCAGTTCTGTCTGAAAAGACTCTTCGCTGATGGTGCTCTGAACGGGTGTCACGCTGATGCCTTTACCCGGCAGATCGGCGGCGAATGTGGTGGCTGTTGCAAATGTGGTGAGGGCGGCAACTGCCCAGATTCCTGTCTTTTTCATAAATTCCTCGATTTTTATAATGCGTTATTTTGCTGCGGCGGCAGCTTCTTTGATCCAGCCATCGAAGGTCGCCTGATGCGCCTTGATCCAGCCATCAACATGCTGCTGGATATCTTCTGATGAGGATTCACCTTCATGCATCCGCAGGTTCTGCGCATTCACGTCGGCCAGTGGCAGTTTCATGATGGCGAACAGTTTCGCGGCCGCCGGGTTTTTCTCAGCCCAGGCTTTGTTCGCCACGATGTGTTCGTTATTGACCGGGAAACCGTAGTTCTTGCCGTTCGGCAGCGTGGTATCGAGATCTTTCTGCGAACCCGGATTGGCCGAGAACGGCACAGTCAGCCAGACCACGTCTTTGCCCGGTTTCATCTCGTTGCTGACCCAGTACGGCGTCCAGGTGAAGTACAACACCGGCTTACCGGATTTAAACCGGGTGAGGGTGTCAGCGATAATCGCCGAATAGTTGCCCTCGTTTTGCGTCACGGTATTGCTCAGACCGTAGGCTTTGATTTGGGTATTGATCACCTGGCCGCAGACCCAGCCCGGATTACAACCCGCCATATCCGCTTTGCCGTCGCCGTCAGCATCAAAGAGTTTGGCGATCTTCGGATCTTTCAGCTGTGACAAATCGTGGATGTGATATTTGTCGGCGGTTTTTTTATCGATCAGATAACCCTGCGCCGCGCCGCTGATGTAGGTGCCCTGACGGTAGAATTTCTGGTCGCCACCGGCTGTGTTATACATGTCTTTTTGCAGCGGCTCCCAGTTCACCGCCATGTAGGTAGAATCGCCGCTGGCGATGGCGGTATACGCCACGTTGTAATCCACTTCGCCGGTTTGCTGAACGTCATAGCCCAGTTTTTCCAGCGCGCGGTTAACCAGTTCTGTCTGGAAGGCTTCTTCCGCGATGGTACTTTGCAACGGTTTGACGACCACGCCTTTGCCCGGTAAATCGGCAGCGAAAGCAGCGGGAGTTGCCATGGATACTGCGAGGATGAGTGCTTTGATCTGTGTTTTATTCTGAGTTGTGCGCATGGTGAACCCTTATTCTTGCTGTTGAATACGTAAGAGTGGACTGCGTTTTTTTAGCTTTTTGAGAGTTCCCGGCAGCGAGCCGCCGGGAAAAATGCAGTGTGTGAATCAGGCTTTCTTCGTGAAAGGCTTCATCACCAGACCGACAGGACCGCGGGTGAACCAGCGGTGACCGCCTTTACTGCGGCTGTCGCGTCCCATCGACTGGGTGAGACGGTCGAGGATAATGGCGAGAATAACGATACCCGCACCACCGACTGACGCCAGACCCATATCCAGACGACCAATACCGCGCAGTACCATCTGACCCAGACCACCGACGGCGATCATCGAGGCGATAACCACCATCGACAGCGCCAGCATCAGCGTCTGGTTAATACCGGCCATGATGGTCGGCATCGCCAGCGGCAACTGAACTTTAAACAGCAACTGACGCGGGCTGGAACCAAAGGATTTCGCGGCTTCGATCAAGTCTTCCGGCACCTGATTGATACCCAGAATGGTCAGACGCACCACCGGCGGCAGGGCGAAGATAATCGTTACCACTACGCCCGGCACGTTACCGATACCAAACAGCATCACGATCGGCACCAGATAGACGAACGCAGGTGTGGTTTGCATGGCATCAAGCAGCGGCCTGATAATTTTCGCCGCTCTCTGACTGCGCGCCAGCCATATCCCGAGCGGCAGGCCGATCAGGATACAGAAGAACAGCGAGGTCAGAACCAGCGCCAGCGTCACCATCGCCTGTGACCAGGCACCGATCGCACCGATCAGCACCAGCGAAACCAGCGTGGCAGCACCCATGCCGAAACCGGCCATCTGCCAGGCGAGCAGGGCGAAGACCAGGATCGCAATCGGCGCTGGCAGGGATTCCAGACCATGCTGGAAACCGCTCAGGACGAAATCGACCGGAACACGGATCCCCTGAAATACCGGGCGGAAGTTACCGACCAGCCAGTCGATCCCCTCAGTCACCCAGCGGTCGAGCGGGATCAGCGTGCTGTGAAACGGATCGAGAATATTAAAATGCTGATGCTGTTCCGGCGCGACACTCAGCCAGTCGTTGGTCTGGGCGGCGGCATGGTGCGTCGCGTCTGGTGTGCTGGTTGCGGCATCGCTGCTGCCGCCCCACGGATCACTGCTGCCTGCATCGGCTGGCGCGGCATGGGTGGCGGCGTCAGCTTGTGGCGCGACACCGCCACTGGCGTTATCGGCACTCCACGGATCCACGGAAGGATCGAGAGCCTGGGCCTGAGCGGCCTGCGCGTGCTGTGTAATGGTGTTCGTTATGGTTGAAGTGCTCATTCGTTACCCCCTTCTTTGTCCAGAGCCTGAAGCAGCATGGCTTTGGAAATAATGCCGATATAGTTATTGTCCTCATTGACGACCGGCACAGCGCAAGGCGCGGCGGCGACATGGGAAATCAGTTCGCTGAGCGGCATGTCTGCCTGCACGGCTGCCGGAGATTCCAGCAAGGCGCTTTCCAGCGACTGATTGGTTTTGAGCGCGGTTTTCAGGGATTCAATCGACACCACGCCAATGAATTTCTGTCCACGTTCAAGTACATAACCATATTCGCGGTCTTCATCTTCGAGCAGCTTGAGAGCGGCACGTGGACCAAAACCGGGGGTTTTACGAATAAGCGCGCCACGGCGGCGGGCAATGTCTTTGGCACTGAAGACCTGACTGATATCCACACCACGGAAGAACGTGCGCACATAGTCGTTGGCCGGATTATTAAGAATGTCTTCCGGCGTGCCGACCTGTACCACTTCGCCGCCCTGCATAATGGCGATGCGGTCGCCAATACGCATGGCTTCGTCCAGATCATGAGAAATGAACACAATGGTGCGCTGATGCTGAGCCTGCAGCTTCACCAGTTCATCCTGCATTTCGGTACGAATTAACGGGTCAAGTGCAGAGAAGGCTTCATCCATGAGCAGAATGTCAGGGTTGTTGGCCATAGCACGCGCTAAACCGACACGCTGGCGCATCCCGCCTGACAATTCATCCGGATAAGAGTTGGCATAGTTTTCCAGCCCGACCTGACGCAGCGCGTCAAGCGCTTTGGTATTGCGCTCTTCGACCGGCACACCAGCCAGCTCCATACCAAACGCGGTGTTATTCAACACGGTCAGGTGTGGCATCAGCGCAAAGGACTGAAATACCATACTGATTTTACTGCGGCGCACCTGGCGCAATTTTGCTTCTGAGATTTTGGCGATGTCTTCGCCGTCGATCAGGACTTCGCCACGGGTGGGCTCTATCAGACGATTGAGAAGGCGTACCATGGTGGATTTACCGGAACCGGATAACCCCATGATGACGAAAATCTCGCCTTCTTCAATGGCCAGACTGGCATTCTTAACGCCAAGTGAAAGACCGGTTTTCTCAAAAATCTCTTCTTTACCCTTGCCTGCATCAATCATCTTGAAAGCGCGATCCGGGTTTTCGCCAAATACCTTATAAAGATTCTTTACTTCGATTTTAATTGCCATGCAATGTGCATTCCTTGGATATAAATAGCCGTATCGGCTCGATGTCTAATTTTTGTGTTGGACCGTATAGGATTTTGCCTGTAACGAAATAGTGAACGCGTTATACCCTAACACATCGAAATTCTGAGACAAGTCTCAATGTTTCCGATGAATATTCATGATTGGGTTTCTGGTTACGTATTTATCTGTATTTGCGGTGTTTAATTTCGGTAAATTCAAACTGACAATTAATGACAATTTATCCCGCCAGAGCACTTTGGGTTTTTGCCTAATTTCACGACGGATGCTTTCGCTAAAAATATAAGTAATTTATTGATTTTATGGGATTTGTTGTCTTTTTTATTTGTGTGATTTTAGAACGGAGTTATTGAGGTATTTCCCTGAAGTTAATGCGTTTTATGAGGAGGGGATTTGCAAGGGTAAATAGAGATTTGAGCTTTGCGTGAAAGCCGTGAATTTACCGCTTGTCTGAAAGATGACTACGTAATGAAATAATCACCTGAACAGGCGGGGTATGCGGGAAATTCGCCGGTGATGACACCGGCAGGGAGGGGGAAGTTCTTCACGCAAAACGGCCGAAATTCGGCCTCAGGATACGGATTTTTCTTCGTCTGCTATTTTGCGATACAGACGTCTCGGATGACCGATATTTCCGTACTGCATCTCGACGCCGATAAAGCCAATTTCCACGCAATATTCCAGATAGCGGCGACCGGTCGTTTTGCTGATCCCAACCTCTTCAACCACCTGTTCCACCGACCAGCTGACGTCGGGTTTCGCCGTGAAAACCCGCTGAACCAGTTCGAGCGTATTCGGCTCGATGCCTTTGGCAGAAGGGGCTGCCGGTGTATCGCTGGCGGGCAGATTGAACAACTTATCCAGGGCCCGCTGATCGACCACTTTCACATTACGCAGCGTTTGCACCAGTTGCATAAAGCGCTCGAGTGAACTGCGCAGACGATGGAACGACACCGGCTTGATGATGTAATCGAACGCGCCGCTGCGCATGGCCTGGCTACAGGTTTGCATATCGCTGGCAGCGGTAATGAAAATCACCGAGCAATCGAAGCTTTTCAGCAACGGGCTGTCGATCAGATCGACACCCTGACCATCCGGCAAATAGTTATCGAGTAAGATCAGACGCGGCTGATGCAGGCGCAGCAGAGAACGCGTCTGCTCCAGTGTGGCCGCAATGCCGACGACGCGCAGGTTGAAATTTTGCTCGATAAAATCACGATGCAGACCAGCCAGATGTGGCTCATCTTCCACAATCACGACATCGAGTGCGCTGCTGTTATTCATGGTTCTGTCCTGTTAACGCTTCTGCCGGATACGGGATAAAGACTGAAAATATTGTACCTTGCGGCGTGTTGTCTGAGATTTCGATGCTGCCACCCGCCTGACGGACATAACCGGCCACCAGATACAGGCCGATACCGTGTTCTGCACCCGTGGCGTCCTGCCCGCTGGAGGGCTTGCTGGTGACGCCTTGTTCAAACAGGTGCGGCTTGAGTGCATCTTCCACGCCGCTGCCCTGATCGGCGACTTCAATCAGCAGTTCCCGGTTCCGGTCGGAAATATACAATTCGACCGGTGCCGGGGGCGTCAGTGCTTTCAGTGTGGCGTCCACGGCGTTATCCAGCAAATTACCAATCACTGACATCAGTTCGGTTTCACTGATGGCTGCCGGTATGCGGGTGAGCTGACAGGCGGGATCGAAACTCAGCTCGACACCTTTTTCGCGTGCACTGACGTATTTCCCCAGCAGCAGGCCACAAAGTGCTGGCGAGGTAAAGCGTGCTGAGACGAAATCCAGCACGGCCTGCGCGCCTTCCGACTGTGCCTGAATATAGCGCATTGCATCGTCGTAACGCTGCATTTGCAGCAAGCCCGCCAGCGTCGCAGTCCAGTTCAGTTGTTCATGGCGCATAATGCGAAGGTTATCGGCGTAGCGCTTCACCTGACTCAGCTGGCTGCTCAGCGTATTAATGTCATTTTTATCGCGGAAACTGAATACCCAGCCACTTTCTGCACCGGGTTCAAGTTCGATGGGTACGCGGTTGACGATCACCTGTCTCTGATTGAGTACCGTAATCTGATCATGCTGACTGTTGTTTTCACTGACACCACGTTGCGTAAAGAACGTGGGCGGCGTCTGAAGCACCTCCGCCAGCGGTTTACCCAGTAGCTCGTTTTCGGGCTGGCGGATATCCAGTAACTCGCGTGCGGCCCGGTTAATTGAAATCAGTTGCCTTTCGGCGTTGATCGCAAATACGCCCTCATACATGGCTTCCAGCAACGCTTTTTGCTGGCGGACCAGCAGGGCAATATCTTTGGGTTCCAGCCAGAACATCTGTTTTTTAACGTTGCGGGTGAACATCCATGAAAAAATAAACAGCAGTAATAAAAGCAGTAAACCGTATAAACCGGCCTGCGCCAGACGGCGGCCATTAATATTATCGATGTAAGAGGTGAGATAACCGACCGAGACAATGCCGATCACCTGATTACTGGCATCCAGAATCGGGGCTTTGCTGCGCAATGAAACGCCGATGCCGCCCTGACGTACGGAAATAATGGTTTTACCGGCCAGCACACCGGCGTTATCACCGCCAATCATCGGCAGGTCTATGCGCTCCGGAGATTCGGAATGATAAAGATGCAGCTCGCGGGTATCGCCGATAACGATATAACTGGCGTCACTTTTATCGCGTAATGGCTGGATTAGTTTCGCGATGCCGGGGATATCGCGGGCCTGTACCTTCTGCGCCAGCCCCGGCATCAGAGCGATCTCGCTGGCCTGAACCCGTGCACGCTGGCCCAGATCATGATGTAACTGACGGTCAATAATATGAAATAAAATAGCCCCCAGCAGTGCCAGCAACACGCAGGAAAATACCACCAGAGATAAAAAGAGTTTTACCTGAAAAGGTAACCTGAATTTCATACGACCTGCTGCACGGCGAACCTGAGATATACATTCAATAAGCCTATCACGGCGAAATGTGAGTCGTAATCGCAGAGAAGCGGAGTTGTGAACAGAAGATTAAAATAATGATTATTTCACACAGTAATAACAGGGTTAATAGCGGGATTTACTACTAATCTTATAATCCTTATAAATCAGGGTGCATTAACACCATAAACACCATAACAACCTTTATCCCTGCGGTTTTAATTTGAACAACCTCACACCCGGCTGACCGCCTGTTTTCATATGCTCAGACCATCAATAAGAAAAGTCTTCAGAAGAAAGAGGCAATGTCATGAGCACAACCGACGATTCCTACATCGCTGTCAAAGAAACGAAAACCTCCGGCCTCTCGGCCAGACAAAAATGGTGGCACATTCTTGATCACTACAAGATAGGCATTATCCCGCTGCCCTTTTTCCTGCTGGCGGGCGTGCTGATCCTGCTCGATTGCCTGAATGGCAAGTTGCCGAGTGACATCGTGGTGATGGTCGCCACGCTGGCCTTCTTCGGTTTTGCCTGTGGCGAGTTGGGTAAACGCTTACCTGTGGTGGGTAAACTGGGGGCCGCGGCGATTTGTGCCACTTTTATTCCTTCGGCGATGGTGCATTACGGCCTGCTGCCGGATGTTGTTGTTGATTCCACGGTCAAATTCTATAAATCCACCAATATTCTCTACCTTTATATCTGCTGCATTATTGTCGGCAGCATCATGAGCATGAACCGTCAGGTGCTGATCCAGGGCTTTATGCGTATTTTCGTACCGATGCTGTGCGGCGAAGTGGTCGGCATGATTGCCGGTATGGCGATGGGCACTGTTTTAGGTTTACCGCCAATGCAAACCTTCTTCTTCCTGATCCTGCCGATCATGGCTGGCGGTGTCGGGGAAGGTGCGATCCCGCTGTCGATGGGTTACGCGACCATCCTGCATATGGAGCAGGGCGTGGCGCTTGGGCGCATTCTGCCGATTGTTATGCTCGGTGGCCTGACGGCCATTGTGCTGGCGGGCGTGCTGAACCAGCTCGGTAAACGTTATCCGCATCTTACCGGCGAAGGCCAACTGATGCCGTCGAAAAAAGGCCAGATGGGCAGTGGCACCGATGAATTTGAGGGCAATCCGGGCGTCAACGCGCTGGCCTGTGGTGCGCTGCTGGCCATCCTGCTGTACATGGTCGGGATGCTCGGCCAGAAATGGATCGGCCTGCCAGCGCCGGTCGGCATGCTGTTTGCGGCGGTGCTGGTGAAACTGGCGAACGGTGTTTCGCCGACTATTCAGCACGGCTCGATGACGGTGTATAAATTCTTTCGTACGGCGGTAACTTATCCGGTGTTGTTCGCGGTGGGTGTCGCGATCACGCCCTGGCAGGAACTGATCAACGCTTTCACCCTTCAGAACCTGCTGGTGATTGTGACCACAGTGCTGGCGCTGGTCGGCACCGGTTTTTATGTGGGTAAGAAAATTGGCATGCACCCTATCGATGTGGCGATTGTTTCCTGCTGCCAGAGCGGGCAGGGCGGCACGGGCGACGTGGCGATTCTGACCTCCGGCAACCGCATGACGCTGATGCCTTTCGCGCAAATCGCTACCCGTATCGGGGGAGCTATCAACGTTTCTGTCGGCCTGTTTGTTCTGGCGAAGTTCTTCTCATAACACCTTCACCCACCCCTTCAGCCTAAGGGGTGGGTTTTCCTGAGAAAAAATCCCCAGTCCAATTTTGGACTCAATTCAACCTGCTTATTTATTGTCCTGCGGTTATTATTTGCGCACTCAGAGACGAGTCACCCGCCCCGTGAGCAGGTTCCCACGTAAGGAAGAGCACTATTTTTTGACGAAAGAATCCACGCATGTTCCGTATTAAATCGCTTGTTTCTGCCTTACTGCTGCTCGTTACCGGTTTGTTTAGCATCCACTCCTTTGCTTTTGATATGCCTAAAGAATTTGAGTCTATGGACACCTACAAATTTTTCCATAGCGAACTTTTTAATGGAAAAGGGTCCACCGTGACTGCGGTCAATACGGGCAACTCAGACAATATTAAAAGCGCCCTGCTGGCGGAATATCCGCGCTGGAAGGGGACGCATTATCGCTGGGGTGGCACCACCCACAAAGGCGTGGACTGCTCGTCGCTGATGCAGCATCTGTTTAATGATTCCCTGCAAACACGCCTGCCAAGAACCACCTTTCAGCAAATCAGGAACGGCAGAAAAGTGAGTAAAAATAATCTGAAACCGGGAGATTTAGTGTTTTTCAAAACGTCGCCGGGCGATCGTCATGTCGGCGTGTATGTCGGGGATCATCAGTTCATTCATGCCTCGAAAATTGAAGGCGTCACTATTTCATCACTGGATAATCAGTATTGGGTTGATCATTACGAAACCGCACGTCGTTTAGAACTGATGAGCTAAAAAAAAGGCGGATCCTTTCAGGAGATCCGCCCGTTTGTTTTGGATGGTTATTTATCTGACGAAGCCTGCCAAAGATTCAGCTGACCATCCGCCACATGCTTATCAATCGCTGTCAGTTCTTCAGCGGTGAAGCGCAGATTATCCAGCGCTTTCACGTTTTCATCCAGTTGCTCAGGGCGGCTGGCACCAATCAGCACCGACGTCACGCGATCGTCTTTCAGCAGCCAGCTCAGCGCCATCTGCGCCATGGTCTGTCCGCGCTGCTGCGCCATCTCATTGAGCAACCGCAGGCTGTTCAGGTTATCTTCTGTCAGCATCTTGGCGTTCAGCCCGCGCACCTTATTCCCTTCCACCTGCATGCGCGAGCCGTCAGGGATGCCGTTGAGATACTTGCCGGTCAGCAACCCCTGCGCCAGCGGCGTAAAGGCGATGCAACCTGCGCCATTTTGGTCCAGCGTATCCAGCAAACCACTCTTATCCACCCAGCGGTTCAGCAGATTGTATGACGGCTGATGGATCAGCAGCGGTACTTTCAGCTCACGCAGTAACTCCGCCATGATCTGGGTACGTTCCGGCGAGTAAGAGGAGATCCCGACATACAATGCCTTACCGCTTTGCACCGCATAAGCCAGCGCCGCTGCGGTTTCTTCCATCGGCGTTTCTTCATCCACCCGGTGCGAATAGAAGATATCGACGTAATCCAGCCCCATGCGTTGCAGGCTCTGATCGAGGCTGGCCAGCAGATATTTGCGCGAGCCGCCGGAACCGTACGGTCCTGGCCACATGTCGTAACCGGCTTTGGTGGAGATGATCAGTTCATCGCGATATGGCGCGAAATCCTGCTTCAGCAAACGGCCAAAATTTTCTTCCGCAGAGCCCGGAGGCGGGCCGTAGTTATTCGCCAGATCAAAATGGGTGATGCCTAAATCGAAGGCTTTTTGCAGCAATGCACGCTGGGATTCCAGCGGACTGACATGGCCGAAGCTGTGCCACAGGCCAAGAGAAAGGGCAGGGAGTTGTAAACCGCTCTGACCGCAACGGCGGAATTGCATGGTTTCGTAACGGGAGGATGAGGCTTGATAGGGCGTCATGATGTTTCCTTTTTCTGATCGCGTAGGGTTTTGAAACACTGTTTCTATACTAACGCTGAGAAAAATAACGGCAACATCCGTTTTCCTCCTTCCCCTCTCACGAGGGGAAGGAGCTGTTTAGAAATCCCAGTCCTCGTCTTCGGTGTTGACGGCTTTGCCGATCACATATGACGAACCGGATCCGGAGAAGAAGTCATGGTTTTCGTCGGCGTTTGGCGATAATGCGGAAAGGATCGCCGGATTCACATCCGCCATGCTGGCCGGGAACAGGGCTTCGTAGCCGAGATTCATCAGCGCTTTGTTGGCGTTGTAATGCAGGAATTTCTTCACGTCTTCGCTCCAGCCTACACCGTCGTACAGTTCTTCGGTGTAGCGGATCTCGTTATCGTACAAATCCTGAATCAGATCAAACGCCTGCTCCTTGATCTGACGCTGACGCTCTTCGCTTTCCAGCGCCAGCGCTTTCTGGAATTTATAGCCGATGTAGTAACCGTGAACCGCTTCATCGCGGATGATCAGACGGATCAGATCGGCGGTGTTGGTCAGCTTGGCGCGGCTCGACCAGTACATCGGCAGATAGAAACCGGAATAGAACAGGAACGATTCGAGGAACACGCTGGCGACTTTCTTCATCAGCGGATCTTCGCCGTCGTAATACGACAAAATGATTGCGGCTTTGTTTTGCAGCGCGACGTTTTCCTCACTCCAGCGGTAGGCTTCATCCACGTCCACGGTGGCGCACAGCGTCGAGAAAATCGAACTGTAAGAACGCGCATGCACCGCTTCCATAAAGCAGATATTCGAGTAAACCGCTTCTTCGTGCGGTGTCACCGCGTCCTTCATTAGCGTCGGTGCGCCGACCACGTTTTGCACGGTATCCAGCAGCGTCAGGCCAGTAAACACGCGGATCGTCAGCTGTTTCTCTTTTGCGCTGAGCGTCGCCCAGGACGGAATATCGTTCGACAACGGCACCTTTTCCGGCAACCAGAAGTTCGACGTCAGGCGGTTCCACACTTCCAGATCTTTATCGTCCTGGATTTTGTTCCAGTTAATGGCTTTGCTGACCGGCTGTGGCACTAACAATTGTTTTACTGCGCTCATCTTTTAAATCCTTTCAGTCGGTTACAGCGTGCAGGAAACGCAGCCCTGAACTTCGGTGCCTTCCAGCGCCATCTGGCGCAGACGGATGTAATAAATGGTTTTGATGCCTTTGCGCCAGGCGTAAATCTGCGCTTTATTGATGTCGCGCGTGGTGGCGGTATCGCGGAAAAACAGCGTCAGCGACAGCCCCTGATCGACGTGCTGCGTGGCTTCGGCGTAGGTATCAATAATTTTTTCCGGGCCGATTTCATAGGCATCCTGGTAGTAATCCAGATTGTCGTTGGTCATAAACGCCGCCGGATAATACACACGGCCAATTTTGCCCTCTTTGCGGATTTCTACGCGGGACACAATCGGATGAATACTCGACGTCGAATTATTGATGTAGGAAATAGAACCGGTGGGCGGCACCGCCTGTAAATTCTGGTTATACAGGCCATGCTGCATCACGGAGGCTTTCAGCGCCGCCCAGTCTGCGGTGGTCGGAATGGCAATACCGGCATCTGCAAACAGTTCGCGCACGCGCTCTGTTTTCGGCTGCCATTTCGCCGCCAGTGCGTCATCGACATATTTGTCGAAATACGCGCCGCTGGCGTAAGTGGAATCGCTGAAGCCTTTAAACGACTGCTGGCGCTCGATGGCGATCTGGTTCGATGCGCGGATCGCGTGGAAAGCCACGGTGCAGAAATAGATATTGGTGAAATCCAGACCTTCTTCCGAACCGTAGTAAATACGCTCGCGGCACAGGTAACCGTGCAAATTCATCTGGCCGAGGCCGATGGCGTGCGAATCCTGATTCCCCTGATCAATAGATGGCACTGAGCGGATGTGGCTCATGTCAGACACCGCCGTCAGCGCACGAACCGCCATTTCGACAGTATTGCCGAAATCCGGTGAATCCATCGCCGAAGCGATATTCAGCGAACCGAGGTTACAGGAAATGTCTTTGCCAATTTCCTGATAAGACAGGTCTTCGCCGTAGATCGTCGGCGAATTCACCTGCAAAATCTCCGAACACAGGTTGCTCATATTGATGCGACCTTTGATCGGATTGGCGCGGTTAACCGTGTCTTCAAACATCATGTACGGGTAGCCGGATTCGAACTGAATTTCCGCCAGCACCTGGAAGAATTCACGCGCGTTGATTTTGCTTTTATGAATGCGCTTGTCATTCACCATCTCGCGATATTTCTCGCTGATGCTGATTTCAGACATCGGCACGCCGTACACTTTCTCCACGTGATACGGCGAGAACAGGTACATATCTTCATTATTTTTCGCCAGTTCGAACGTGATATCCGGAATAACCACACCCAGCGACAGTGTTTTAATCCGGATTTTTTCGTCGGCGTTTTCGCGTTTGGTATCGAGGAAACGCAGAATATCCGGGTGATGAGCGTTCAGATAGACCGCCCCCGCGCCCTGGCGCGCACCGAGCTGGTTGGCGTAAGAGAAGGCATCTTCCAGCATCTTCATGATCGGAATAACGCCGGAAGACTGATTTTCGATGCGCTTAATCGGCGCGCCCACTTCACGAATGTTGGTCAGCATAAACGCCACACCGCCGCCGCGTTTGGAAAGCTGCAGCGCCGAGTTGACCGAGCGCCCGATGGATTCCATGTTGTCTTCAATGCGCAGCAGGAAGCACGACACCAGCTCACCGCGCTGTTTTTTGCCGCAGTTGAGGAACGTCGGCGTGGCAGGCTGGAAACGGCCGGAAATGATCTCATCAACAAAATGCCCGGCGAGCTGAATGTCGCCGCGCGCCAGCGTCAATGCCACCATGCACACGCGATCTTCATAACGTTCAAGGTAGCGTTTGCCGTCGAAGGTTTTCAGCGTGTAGCTGGTGTAATACTTGAACGCGCCCAGAAACGTCTGGAAGCGGAATTTTTTGGCGTAAGCCTGTTTGAATAACGCTTTAATATCGTCAAACGCGTACTGATCCAGCACGGCGGCTTCGTAATAGCCTTCTTCCACCAGATAACGCAGTTTCTCCGCCAGATTGTGGAAAAACACCGTGTTCTGATTAACGTGTTGCAGGAAGTATTGGCGCGCGGCCAGGCGGTCTTTATCAAACTGGATCTGGCCGTTAGCGTCGAACAGATTCAGCATCGCGTTAAGCGCGTGATAGTCCGGGCCGCGGGTGCCGGGGTCGGTGATTGCTAGTTCTGTCGCTGCCAAAATTCTGTTACTCCCTGTCTGACCTTTGCAACGTCTTCCGGCGTTCCCAGCAACTCAAAACGGTACAGGTAAGGCACCTGACACTTTTGGGAAATAATATCGCCGGCAATACAATACGCTGCGCCGAAGTTGGTGTTTCCGGCAGCGATAACGCCGCGGATGAGTGAACGGTTATGTTCGTCGTTCAGAAAACGGATCACTTGTGTCGGCACCGCGCCTTTGGCCGAACCGCCGCCGTAGCTCGGCACCACCAGAATATACGGTAAGTCCACACGCAATTTTTCAGGCTGACGATCTACCGGGATACGGATCGCCGGCAATCCTGTTCTGCCGACGAAACGATGGGTGTTTTCTGAACTGCTGGAAAAATAGACCAACGGATTCATCCGCCAGCCCTCAGAACGCGTTCTGGAGCTGGCGCAGGGCGCTGATTTTGTCCGGACGGAAACCAGACCAGTGATCGTCACCGGCCACAATCACCGGAACCTGCTGATAGCCCATCGCACGAACCTGGCCGAGCGCCTGCTCATCCTGAGTCAAATCCACAACTTCGTAAGCGATGCCTTGTTTATCTAATGCACGGTAGGTCGCGTTGCACTGGACACAGTCTGGTTTACTGTAAATAATAATGCTCATGATTCGTATTTCCATCTTGTAAGAAATCAGAGACAATTTTTGCCTTACCGCTGTGCGGCTGCTTCAGCCGGGGAAAGGCGCGAGAGTCGGTGCCATCGTGGCGTCCCGATGAACTGAATACTAGATGTAGTGATTTGGATTTTCAACCACACAATATGTAGATTTTCTAAATTTGCTTATTGCAAAAGCGGCAAAGCCCGCAGGAAGCGGGCTGGCGAGGAAAAACTTTTTTCAGTTCAATTTTTAAGCGGTCAAATTACTGGCGCATACCCACCGCGAGGCGGTTAAACGCATTCATCAGACCGATGGCGAAGGTCAGTTCCGAGATTTCCACGTCGCTGAATTGCGCTTTCAGCGGCTCAAAGGCGTTGTCCGGTGCGCCGGTAGCGGCAACGAATGTCAGTGATTCGGCCCACGCCAGCGCGGCACGTTCACGCTCAGAATACACGTGGCTGACCTGCCAGCCCGCCAGCTGATCCAGTTTGGTCTGCGCGACTTCCATTTTACGCAACGCTTTGGAATGCATATCCAGGCAATAGGCGCAGCCGTTAATTTGTGACACACGCAGGAACGCCAGCTCGATAATCACGTTATCCAGCGGACCGTTTTCCAGTGCGCCGAGCGCGGCTTTCATCGGTTCCATCACCGAAGAAGACAGGGAATAGTAAGGCAGGCGAAGTGCAGTCATGATGATTTCCTCTGGGCGTTTCGGGCTAAACAGCGACGCAGGGTGCGTCTCAATGACCGCTACTTTACGCTGCGTATGGTCTATACTACAGGGCCATAAAATGTCTCTTTAAGCAGGTCATGAATGAACCGCTTCGACCTTGCCTTTCATCTCGATCCCCGACACAAAGCACCGCTTTACCGGCAGATTTATCAGCGGGTGAAACAGGCGATCATGGCAGGACAGCTTAAACGCGGCAGCCGTGTGCCGTCGGTGCGGGCGCTGGCCAGCGAACTCGGCGTGGCACGCGCCACGGTTGAAAATGCCTATGGCTTGCTGATGGCAGAAGGCTTTCTGCAAAGCCGCGGACAGGCCGGAACGGTAGTCAGCGCGCCGGAAAGTTTATCCGCGCCCGCACCCTCGCCGGTCAGAGAAGATGCCGGGCGTAAACCCGTCAACCCGATGTTACCTTCCGTTTCTTCCCTGCCTTTCCAGCTCGGGCTTCCGGCACTGGATGCGTTCCCGCGTGCGATCTGGTCGCGCATTGTTTCACGGCAAATTCGTCACACCAGCATGAATGATTTAGGCCATCCGCCGCTGGCAGGGACGGACGTTTTACGCCACGCCGTCGCCCGTTATCTGCAACTTTCCCGCGGATTTACCTGCCGTCCTGAACAGATATTTATTTGCGGCGGCTATGCGCCGGTGCTGGATTTGATCATCGGCAGCCTGCTGCAACCGGGCGACGGCGTCTGGCTGGAAGACCCGGGTTATCCGGTCACGCAGGCATTTTTCCGTGCCGCCGGTGCCACGCCGATGGCGGTGAATGTTGATGATGAAGGCATGAATGTTCCGCAGGCGGTGGCGCAGTTTGCGAACGCACGATTTGCCGTGGTGACGCCCGCTCATCAAAGTCCGACCGGTGTGACCATGAGTTTAGCGCGGCGTATGGCCTTGCTGGATTGGGCAGCGCAGCAACAGGCGTGGATTATCGAAGATGATTACGACAGCGAGTTCCGCTATCACGGCCAGCCTTTGCCTTCGCTGAAAAGCCTCGATACGCAGGGAAGGGTGATTTACGCGGGAACATTCAGCAAAGTGATGTTTCCGGCGCTTCGCTGTGGATATGTCGTGGTGCCGGACAGCCTGGTGGAAAAAATCGAAGCGTATTGCCCGCTGCGAATTTGCGGAACGCCGCCTCTGGTGCAAAGCAGTATCGCGGAATTTATCGAGCAGGGGCATTTCTACCGGCATCTGAAACGGATGCGTCAGCTTTATGCTGAGCGGCGCGGCTATCTGGAAAAGGCGCTGACGGCGGCGTTTCCGGCGGACATATTACGTGTGAGCCAGCAGGTCGGCGGGATCCAGCTTTGCACCACACTGAATGCCACACTGGACGATGCGCTGATCGCCACAAATGCCCGTGAACAGGGGCTGGCAGTGCAGGCGCTGTCCGACTGGCAGGTTGAGCGCCACGTGAGGGGCGAGGCTTTACGTCCGAACGGCCTGTTGATGGGGTTTGTGAATATCAGTTCGCAGCAACAGGCGGACGGGCTGGTGCAGCGGCTGGCGGCAGTGCTTGAAAACAGCCGCTGATCAGTGCGGCATCCGCCGCTATCAGCAGGTACTGGAGCTGGAAAACGGCTCGGATGATGGCGATGAATATGACTATTCTCCGGCGCGCGATGAGTGGCTGCTCACCTCTGGCAACCTGGTGGCCGGGGTCAGCTATCAGCATCAGCCGTGGCGATGAAACGCAGGCATCTTCTCAACATAAAAAAGGTGACCTGGGGACGTTTAAATCCTGTCAGTCAAAGAGTTTTCGCGTTCATTTTTAACGTTAAAGGGATCCAAAAATAGAAAACGGAGCCCGAAGGCTCCGTCGTCTTTTTTTAGCAATCGCGCGGCAATGAGGGAGCCACGCGGATGTTTCAGGTTTTTAAGCCATATTCCCGACACAGGAGTGAAACATCGCAAATTGCCTTTTACGTTAGCGGCGTCCCAAAAGAACACCGATAACAATACCGATTGCGGCACCGGCACCGACGCCATACCACGGATTATCTTTCACATAATCATTGGCAGTCGCCGCCGCATCGCGTGCCTGCTGACTTAATTTTTCGCTGTTGAAACGCGCACGGGTTTCACGCAATACACCCTGTGCTTTGCTGCGGATTTTATCCAATTCATCCTTGGATTTATCACCTGCAGACTGAAGCACTTCATCCAGCGTGTCCGCCAGCAGGGTTACGTCCTGATCGATATTTTTTTCTACTTTATCTGTTCTCTTAAACATTCCGTCTCTCCTTGTGTGACTGTTGTATTAAGCATAGACCATAATGTTGTACCGGATGGTTCTTTAAGGACAAATGTCTATGATTTCGGACCTTTTCAGGTCATGGCACTGTGTCAGAAGTCAGGCGGGACGAGGGCTGGCGTGATGCGGCTCAGATTTCTCTGCAAAACAAAATCCGCGTTACAGCCGATAACATTTTTAGCCCGTTTTGAAGGCCAAACCTGTTTATACTGTTTATTCCACTCTCAGTGATCTCATTTTCGGGTCCGCCCATGTCTTTAAGTACATTGCGTTCTAACGCTCTGCTCAACAAACGCATTTTGTCGTTCATGCTGTTCACTTTCGTTGTTTATCTGACCATTGGCTTGCCGCTCGCGGTGTTGCCGGGCTTTGTGCATAACACGCTGGGATATAACTCGGTGCTGGCGGGGCTGGTGATCAGTGTTCAGTATTTCTCGACGCTCATCAGCCGGCCGCACGCCGGGCGATATGCCGATCTCCTTGGCCCGAAACGGGTGGTCATTTTTGGCCTTATTTGCTGCGGGATCAGCGGTATTTTTTACGCGATGGCGTTTTGGTTTTCGGCGTTTCCGCTGGCGAGTCTGCTGATGCTCTGTGTTGGCCGCATCTTTCTGGGTGTCGGTGAAAGCTTCGGCAGCACCGGAACCACGCTGTGGGGAATTGGTGCAGTAGGCGCGAAACATACTGCACGCGTGATTTCCTGGAATGGTGTGGCGACTTACGGCGCAATGGCCGTCGGTGCGCCGCTCGGCGTGTTACTCAACCATGCTTACGGGCTGATGGGGGTGGCGGTACTGATTATCGTCGCTGCCGCGTTTGCCGCCATACTGGCCAGCATGAAAGCCGCGATTTCCGTCACCGCCGGTAAGCGGATTGCATTCAAAGCGGTGGTCGGGCGCATCTGGCTGTATGGCCTCGGGCTGGGATTCGGCACCATCGGGTTCGGCGTTATCGCCACCTTTATTACCCTTTACTACGCTGATAAAGGCTGGAGCGGCGCGGCATTCACGCTCACCTTATTCAGCCTCGGATTTGTCGGTGCGCGCCTCGTCTTCGGCAACATGATTAACCGGTTCGGCGGCCTGCGGGTCTCACTGGTGTCCTTTGTGTTTGAAGTCGCAGGGTTACTGATGATCTGGCTGGGACACGATCCGTTGTCGGTGCAACTGGGCGCCTTTCTTACCGGTTCCGGCTTCTCGCTGATTTTCCCTGCGCTGGGTGTGGAAGCGGTAAAACAGGTACCGCCACAAAATCAGGGCACGGCGCTGGGGCTGTATTCCGCCTTTCTGGATCTCGGGCTCGGTATTACCGGACCGGTAGCCGGGCTGATTATTTCGCATTTTGGGACGCCGTCTATTTATCTTGCGGCGGCATTTATGGTGGTGATTGCCTGGCTGCTGACCCTCAGATTGTGGGTAAATACTTCGCGGCAATCTCCTGCTGAATAGCCCTTCAAATTGCAGGGTTAAGGCATTTAGATAAATCCTAAATACGCCGAAATCGGGGATAAACGCATTGTCTGGCAGAGTTATTGCGGTAAGGTCGCCTTGCGGTTAAAGAAGCGAGGAGCAACCATGTATTTACGGCCAGATGAAGTGGCACGTGTTTTAGAAACCTCAGGGTTTGAACGTGATTTTATTGATGATAAAGCTTACGGTTACCGCCGGGGCGAGCATTATGTGTATGTAAACCGGGAAGCGCGGTTTGGCCGGACTGCCCTGGTAATACACCCGGCGCTGAAAGAGCGCAGTGAGCGTTTTGCTGAACCCACAGCATCGTTTCGCAGCAGTGAAGCCTACAAGAATTTCCCGCTGGATGTCTCCAGCGACAATGAAACTTACTATGGCATTTGCCATGGTTTCAGTTCACGCCAGATCCTGGCGAGCTATCTGGACAACGTGTTCAGATAATCCGGCGACGGAACAGAAACAGACAGCGCTGATTTCACCAGCGCTGTTTCCTCAGGTTTTTATCTCATTTCAGCGGCAACAAAATATCGGTTTGCTGCGCATGCTCCGGTAATTCCTGATCAAGATGCAGGTAGCGGAAATAAACCGGAAAATCCCGTAATTCCTCTCCGCTGTGCGGCAACCATTCGCGATAAAGATAATAAACACTGTCACTTATCCGGTCATACGCTCCGACGTGTCGAACCACCGCGCAACGTCCACCCGGCAGCGTTTTGCCGATCACTCCCTGCGGATTTTCCGGCACGGTGCCATTAGCCTGCGGGTTAAGTTCGCCGCAGACATCGAAGCGGAATTCCTCGCCCGGCGTGACCAGCGGATCGTTATACGGAATACCGTAAGTGCCGCGCTGTGTGTAATCCGAAAGCCCGGAAGCTTTGCGCCATTCGATAAACGTTGCGACCGTATTGCTCACCCGCATCGGATCCCCGAGATGTTCCAGCACCGCGACCTGCATGGGTTCCACTTCAATGATTTTGACTTCCATATTTTCCAGCCTCTGCTGATTTTCCCTGCCGGGAAATTGAAAATGCACATGCCAGTCGACCCAGACAGGATTTTTGCGAAACTCGCTGGGGCTCAGGCCAAAAGTGTTCCTGAAGGCACGGGAAAACGACTCCGGGTTTTCAAATCCGGCATCCAGCGCGATACCAATCACCTTCTCGTGCGGGTTTTGTACCAGCCGGAACGAGGCGAGTTTCAGGCGCATCAGCGTGATGTAGCGGCTGACGCTGACCCCACAGAACTGGCTGAACTGCCGGTGAAAGTGAAAACGTGAGAAACAGGCGACTTCACTTAGTTGCTCCACGGTCATCGGACTGTCCAGATGCTGTTCTATATAGGTAAATACCTGCTGAAAACGTCGCTGATAAAGCTGGCTTTTGTCGTGATTCATTTCCTCTCCTTCATGGCGTTTACTTTGCCCGCCGTGTGAGGGGTTGTCCTGACTGAGATTGCTTTTTCAATGCAGCAGAAAAGAAAATGGCCCGGATAAGGGCCATTTCTGAGGCGAACCGGAACGTTAAACCAGATGGATTTGGTTATAGGTTTCGTTGTAGTCGCGGCGAAACTGCGCCAGCTCGAAGGGTTCGATATCCAGTTCGGCAAAATAGAACAGCGCCAGCTCGGCGTGTTCGCTGCTTAACTGTGGCGGCAGATGCGCGCGCACTAAAATGTTTCGCCAGCGGACGATATTCTCTTCCGAGGGATCTTTAATAAACGTCTGATAAATAAAAACAACATAAGCAGCTTTGCGGATTTCTTCAGCATAGCCACCGCTGATTGAGCGGATAAACATCTGGCTCTGACGTTTGCCCATTTCCAGCAACATGGAATCGATATAAACCGGCTTTATTTTCAACAGACTGGCGAGAGAATCATTCGCTTTACGGGTATCTGCTGTCATAAACCAATAACCCACAATAAAAACCACAACAATTGCAGCAAGCATAATCCATATCATTCTGGACTCTGGCCTCCGGCCTTTTCTGGCGTGATGTGAAAGGTGCATGCAACACCCGATGCTGCGAGTTTATCTGCTAATCAGGGTAAATACGTGAAGGAGTGACAAAGAATTTTCGCTTCGTGAAGGTGCTGAGCCTTCACGAAGCGGGGTTTGGCCCTAATGAGCCGGTGTTTGCTGGCACAGATACTGATAAATTTGCTGAGTATCTTTATCCGAGCACAGACGCGTACCGATATTGAGTGTTGCCGCGCTACCGGCGGCCACGCCAAAGCGAACCATGTCGAGTAAATCAGCCCCTTCGGCCAGTTTGAGGGTCATCGCGCCGACCATGCTGTCACCTGCGCCAACGGTACTCATTTTTTTCACCGGCGGCGGGACAACCTGGAATGAGCTGTTCGCGTCCACGGCCAGCGCACCCTGCGGCCCCAGTGAAACGACCACGCGTTCAGCACCACCGTCACGGATAATTTGCTGAGCTGCAGCCAGAACATCCCCCGGATTTTCCAGAGAATGCCCGACCAGCGCGGCCAGTTCATTCTGGTTCGGTTTGACCAGCGCCAGCCCGCCGAGCTTCAGGCCTGCGGCCAGTGCATCACCCGAACTGTCAAGAATGCAGCGTAAACCGGCTTTCTGCGCTTTCCTGATTAACTCTGTCAGTGCCGTAATGTGCGTGCCCGGTGGCAAACTGCCGCTGATGACCAGTATTGAGCCGGCTGGGATCTTTTCGATTTTCGCGCTAAGGCCCGCAAATTCAGCCTCCGTAAGTCGCGCGCCCGGCATCACGAAACGATACTGTTCACCGGTATTTTCGGTGTGAACGTGCAGGTTCTGGCGGGTCCAGTCCTGGGTTTCCAGCGTGTCTGTAGTGATCCCCTCGTCGCGCAGCAACTGAACCAGATGTGCACCTGTCGGGCCTCCCGTCGGAAATAATGCGGTAGCCTGGCCGCCCAGATAAACAATGGCACGCGCTACATTAATACCGCCGCCGCCGGGTTCGAACACGGGGGCCGTACAACGCAATTTACCTTCCGGGTAAATCTTAGGGGTGAGAGTGGCACTGTCGAGCGAAGGTGCCAGTGTGAGTGTGACTATTTTGGTCATTATCGTTCCCTCAATTTTCCAAAAACTGAATTCAGGTTAGCATCCTGACCTGTTTTTGCAGCACCTGATTGGCGATTTAACGCGCGAGATCAAACTCCCTTGCGGTTCAACATAATGTCACTGTAAGGTCACTCCATGTTCATTGAATCAGTATAAAAACGCATGAACTTTTAAGGAGTGAAAGATGGCCAGAAACATTGAGATCAAAGCCAGGGTAGATGATTTCTCTGCGCTGTATGAAAAAATCGCGCTGCTTTCCGATGGATTGCCGGACATCATTGAGCAGGACGACACTTTTTTCGTGTGTCCGCACGGACGCCTGAAATTGCGCACATTAGCGCCCGATCGCGGCGAGCTGATTTTCTATCAGCGTCCTGACAAGGCGGGACCGAAAACTAGCTTCTACACGCTTTCTGAAACACATGATCCTGACAGTCTGCGCGAAACCCTGACGCTGGCCTATGGCGCCGCCGGACGGGTCATCAAACAGAGGACTCTTTTTATGATCGGACAAACCCGTCTGCATCTCGACAGGGTAAAAGGGCTGGGCGATTATCTGGAATTCGAGGTTGTGCTTGCGGATGATGAAACGCCTGAGCAGGGCATTGTCATTGCAGAAGACTTACTGGAAAGGTTGGGGATTGACCGCCAGGAACTGGTGGATCAGGCGTATGTGGATTTGCTGAATGCGAAAGGCAAACACCTTCACGAGTAAATTTATAATCACCGCCTTCATATCAGGAAGGCGGCAATAGGTTGAAAGTTACTTCGTTTCTTCCAGCGAATACGGCAGCGGCTGAATGCTCAACTGGCTGGTCGCGTCATCGCGCACCCGCAGACTGGCATCGGCTTCCAGATCGTTATTCAGCACGGCCTGAACCCAAAGCGTGCCGTCGCTGAGCTGAACGGCTGCCAGAACGGTGCCGGTCCGGCGCCAGTTTTCACCCAGTTGCAGTTCGAGATCGTCCGCCGGGGCAGGCACTTTGCTCGCTTTGCCTGCCAGCCAGTACAATGCACGTTTGTTCGCACCGCGGTATTTTGCTCGCGCCACCATTTCCTGCCCGGCGTAGCAGCCTTTGGTAAAGCTGATGCCATCGAGCGCATGAATATTGGTGGCCTGCGGGATAAACTGCACGGCGTTGGCGGTATCAATCACCGGGAATCCGGCTTCGATATCCAGCGCCAGCCATTGCTGGCTGTCGTTGCGTTGTGCCTGTTCACCCAGTTCTTCCACCACCTGACGGGCTTTTTCCGGGCTGGTGACAATCAGATAACGTTCGGCTGGCAGGGAGAAATGCAGCAGTGTGGTTTCATCTTGTTGTACGACCTGCTGTTCAGCCGTTGGCAAGGTTGAAAAAAGCCCGGTCAGAGCAGCACTGGCCTGAAAACCTGCCACACCGAGTAACACCACATCATCATCGGCAGTGAACGTCACTTTAGAAAATACGGCGTACTTTTTGATTTCTGTAAGCTGTGTGTCACGCAAATTGCGGCGTTCAATAAACGCCATACCATCGCCACGCTTGAACAGGCGCAAATTACTCCACATTTTCCCTTTCGCATCACAGTGCGCACAGAGAATATGCTGATCGGCGGCCAGCGCATCGACATCCGCAGTGACCTGGCCTTGCAGGTATTTCACGGTGTCTGCGCCGGTCATGGTCACCAGTGCCCAGTCTTCCAGTGAAATCAATGTCAGCGGAAGGTGCGAAGACGCTGAAGGTTTTTGCGGTGGAAAGGGAAATTCGTTAGCCATTTTCTAATCCCGGTCAATGAAATGTGACTGATGCCCCATGGTAAAAGAGCCCATCCGCTTTGAAAACAGTTATTGGTGCCTTTTCCAGGACGCCTTCCAGAGAATGTAAGACAAACGACAGGTTTGCATCAGGTTTTCCAGCACATCACAGAGATTGACAAAACAGGGCACTGAAAAGTTACGCCCCTGCGCAACGGGCTGTTAGAATCGCTTTCTATATAAAAGAATTCTCATTCTGTATCCTAAAAAAGAGTCTTGTTATGGAAAGCAAAAATCAACTGGATATTAATAATCGATCCCGCGTTCACTGGGCCTGCCGTCGTGGCATGCGCGAGCTGGATATCTCCATCATGCCGTTCTTCGAATATGAATATGATTCGCTGAGCGAGACCGATAAAGAAGTATTTGTCCGCTTGCTGACCTGTGATGATCCGGATCTGTTCAACTGGCTGATGAATCACGGCGAACCGAAAGACACCGAATTGCAGCGTATGGTCGCCCTTATTCAGACTCGAAACAAAGCCCGTGGCCCTGTGGCGATGTGATCTCAGGGTGTCCTGGCGCAGTCAGCTTATTTCACTGGGATGTTACGGTGCAGTGATGTTGCTGATTTTGCTGGCACCCTGGCCTGCGGGTTACTGGCCGGTATGGATGACGTTGCTTTTGCTGGTGTTGTTTGAATGCATCCGCAGCCAGCGGCGTATTACAGCGCGCACAGGTGAAATGATCCTGCTCGAGGATAACCGTCTTTTATGGCGCGGCCATGAATGGCAGATTAAACAGCCGGTATGGATGATAAGCCACGGCGTACTGCTCTCGCTTCGTCGCGAAAAACGTAAAGGCGGGCTGGCGCAGGCGATGCGCAGTTCAAGGCAGCGGTTATGGCTGGCGTCGGACAGCATGAGTCTGGAAGAGTGGCGGCGGTTGCGACAGATATTGCTCAGTGGCACTCCGCGTAGCCCGGTAAAACCGGGCTGAGAGGGGCATGTCCATGGAAGGCTGACGCCGTGTTCTTATGCTGCGTTAAAGCAGGGCGTCCATTTCCAGCAGGATCTGTTCGCACCATTGTTGCAGGCGCTCTTCGGTGAGATCGAACTGGTTCACATCATCCAGTGCCAGCCCGACGAAATGCTTGCCGTCCGCACTCAGCGGTTTCGGGCTGGTAAACTCAAAGCCTTCTGTCGGCCAGAAACCAATGAAATGCACACCAAGGGGAACCAGCTGATGATAAAGCATGCCGAGCGCGTCAAGGAACCATTCGCCGTAGCCGAGTTGGTCGCCCATGCCGTACATGGCGACGATTTTGCCGCGTAGTTTCAGCGTTGGGAGTTGATTCCAGACCGCTTCCCAGTCTTCCTGGATTTCGCCAAAATCCCATGTCGGGATGCCCAGGATCAGGATGTTGTAATCTTCCATTCTGTCGGGATCAACATCTTTTATGTTATGCAAATCAACCAGTTCTTCGCCCAAAATATCGCGGATTTTTTCCGCTGCCATTTCGGTGTAACAGGTGCTGGAACCGTAGAAAAGTCCGATCTTCATACTTGCTGCCATAACGTTATCAGAATACGAATGGCAGCCAGTGTAGCAGATTTGGGCGCATGAAAGGCATAATGGCCGTCGTGAGTAAGAGGAGTCGGGATGCCAAAACAAGATAATGCGAATCCTCAGGATGTTACGCCTGAGCCGGTGACACCAGCGGTTAATGAGGCCGATCAGAGCCTGACTGAGCAGTTTCTGGATATGCTCTGGATCGAGCGCAATCTCGCGGAAAATACGCTGTCATCCTACCGTCAGGATCTGAAATCATTGCTGGGCTGGCTGCATCATAACAATACCGATCTCCTGCATGTCAGCGCCGAAGATTTACAGTTGTTCCTCTCCGAGCGCATTGAGGGCGGATACAAAGCCACCAGCTCAGCACGGTTGCTTAGCGCGATGCGTCGCCTCTTTCAGTACATGAACCGTGAGTCCGTGCGTCAGGATGACCCGACCGCGCTGTTGTCTTCACCTAAATTACCGCAACGCCTGCCGAAAGATCTCAGTGAGGCGCAGGTAGACGCATTGCTGGCGTCACCGAGTGTCGATGTGCCTCTTGAACTGCGTGATAAAGCCATGCTGGAGCTGCTTTACGCCACCGGTTTGCGTGTTTCGGAACTGGTCGGGCTGACGCTCAGTGATCTGAGCCTGCGCCAGGGTGTGGTGCGGGTTATCGGTAAAGGCAACAAAGAACGGCTGGTGCCGATGGGCGAAGAAGCCGTGTACTGGATCGAAAATTATTTCGAACACGGCAGGCCGTGGCTGCTGAACGGACAATCGCTGGATGTCGTGTTCCCCAGCAACCGGGCGCAGCAAATGACACGCCAGACGTTCTGGCATCGCATCAAACACTATGCGATTCTTGCGGGCATTGATGCGGAGCGGTTGTCTCCCCACGTTCTGCGCCACGCTTTCGCCACCCACTTATTGAATCACGGTGCGGATCTGCGCGTCGTGCAAATGTTGTTAGGTCACAGTGACTTATCGACCACACAAATCTATACCCATGTAGCGACTGAACGACTCAAACTGCTACATCAACAACATCATCCCCGTGCATAACAGGCCGGAGAAAAAGGACGACATGATGAAAAAAGGTTTAATGCTGCTGACACTTCTGGCTGCGTGTATGAGCTCCGCGGTCCATGCTGATGAAGCAGCAATCAAAGCCACGCTGGGCAAACTGGGCATGAGCCATGCCGATATCCAGCCTTCGCCGGTAACCGGCCTGAGTGCGGTTTCTACCGACAGCGGCACCCTTTACATTACCGACGACGGCAAACACGTTTTGCAAGGCCCGCTGTATGACGTCAGCGGCAGCCATCCGGTTAACGTCACCAACAAAGCGCTGGTGAAGAAGATGGATGCGTTACAAAACGAGATGATCATTTATAAAGCCAAAAACGAAAAGCATGTGATCACGGTGTTTACCGATATCACCTGCGGCTATTGCCACAAGCTGCATCAGCAGATACAGGACTATAACGATCTTGGCATAACCATCCGTTATCTGGCCTTCCCGCGTCAGGGGCTGAATTCCAAAACCGAGAAAGACATGCAATCTATCTGGTGTACAGGCAACCGCAAAACCAACTTTGATGCGGCAATGCGCGGCGATGACATCACGCCGGCAACCTGTAAAACCAGTGATATTGCGAAGCAATTTGAGCTGGGCGTTCAGTTCGGCGTAACTGGCACTCCGGCCATCGTGCTGGCAGACGGAACTTTGATCCCTGGTTATCAGCCGCCGAAAGAAATGGCTGCCATGCTCGACCAGCAGGATCCTTCACATAAAACCGGTGGTTGATTTTTCGTGACCTTGCAGACTCAACTTCGCCGTCGTGAGGCGGCGACTGGCGTGGATCTTCCCGCCGAACTCTCCCCGCTGTTACGCCGGCTGTATCTCGCCCGCGGTGTGACACAAAGCCAGGAGCTGGAGCGCGGCGTGCGCGGTATGCTGCCTTATCAGCAGCTTGATGGCATTGATACCGCCGTTGCCTTGCTGCAAAAAGCGCTGGCTGAGCGTCTGCGCATAATTATCGTTGGCGACTTCGATGCTGATGGCGCGACCAGTACGGCGCTGACGTTGCTTTCCTTGCGCAGCATGGGCTGCGGTAATCTGGATTATCTGGTGCCGAACCGTTTTGAAGACGGTTATGGTCTCAGCCCGGAAGTGGTTGAACAGGCGGCGTCGCGCGGTGCAGAGTTGATCCTCACCGTCGATAACGGCATTTCTTCTCACGCGGGCGTGACGCTCGCCCATGAAAAAGGCATTCAGGTGCTGATCACCGATCACCACTTGCCGGGCGAAATATTACCGGATGCCGAAGCGATCATTAACCCGAATCTGGTCGGTTGCGAGTTTCCGTCCAAATCGCTGGCGGGTGTCGGTGTGGCGTTTTATCTGATGCTGGCGCTGCGCAGTGCATTACGCGAAAGTGGCTGGTTTGAACAAAACGGTCTGGCGATCCCGAATCTCGCGGAGCATCTGGATCTGGTGGCGCTCGGCACCGTCGCGGATGTCGTGCCGCTTGATACCAACAACCGCATCATGGTGTATCAGGGGCTGAACCGCATTCGTGCCGGAAAATGCCGTGCGGGGATCCGCGCGTTGCTGGAAGTGGCCGGGCGCGAAGCCCGTACGCTGTGCGCCAGTGATTTAGGTTTTGCGCTTGGACCACGGCTGAATGCCGCCGGACGTCTTGATGATATGTCGGTTGGCGTGGCGCTGTTACTCAGTGAAGACATCGGTCAGGCGCGTGCGCTGGCAAGCGATCTGGATGCGCTGAATCAGACCCGCCGTGAGATAGAGCAGGGCATGCAGGTCGAAGCGCTGGCGCTGTGTGACAAGCTGGAAAGCAGTACCGACGCGCTGCCGTTCGGGCTGGCGATGTATCATCCTGAGTGGCATCAGGGGGTGGTCGGCATTCTGGCATCACGTCTGAAAGAGCGTTTTAATCGCCCGGTGATTGCGTTCGCACCGGCGGGTGAAGGCATTCTGAAAGGGTCCGGTCGTTCGATTGCCGGATTGCATATGCGCGATGCGCTGGAACGTCTCGATACGCTTAATCCCGGTCTGATGATGAAATTCGGTGGACACGCGATGGCAGCCGGTTTGTCGCTGGAAGAGAGCAAGTTCGACGAATTTCGTGATCGTTTCGCTGCACTGGTCGGTGAATGGCTGGATCCTTCGCATCTGGAAGGTGTGGTCTGGTCGGATGGCGAGCTGTCGGCGCGTGAACTGACGATTGATACGGCTGAAATGCTGCGCGACGGCGGCCCGTGGGGACAGGCGTTCCCGGAACCGACCTTTGACGGCAGGTTCCGTATCCTGCAACAGAAACTGCTGAAAGAGCGTCACCTCAAGCTGATGATTGAACCCGTCGGCGGCGGTCCGTTGCTCGATGGTATTGCTTTTAATATCGATCCGACTTTCTGGCCGGACAGCAGCATCCGCGAAGTGCAACTGGCCTACCGGCTGGATATCAATGAATTTCGGGGAAATCGCAGCGTTCAGTTGATTATCGAACATTTATGGCCGAAATAAGCGATTTACGCCGGTAATAAACCCTGCAAAAAAACGGCTCCTTGCTATAAAAAGACCGCTAATTCCGTTAGAATCTGCGGTTCGAATGGCATTGGGCCAACTCCGAATCTAACGTAAGACGCGAAAAATCATGTTTGAAATTAATCCGGTTAAAAACCGCATTCAGGACCTGTCCGAGCGGACAGTCGTTCTTCGGGGGTATCTTTGACTATGATGCCAAGAAAGAACGCCTCGAAGAAGTAAACGCCGAGCTGGAACAGCCGGACGTCTGGAACGAGCCAGAACGCGCGCAGGCGCTGGGCAAAGAACGTTCCTCACTGGAAGCTATTGTTGAAACCATCGATGAGTTGTTGCAGGGCGCGGAAGATGTGACCGGCCTGCTGGAACTGGCGGTAGAAGCCGACGATGAAGACACTTTCAATGAAACGGTTGCCGAACTCGACGTACTGACCGCCAAACTGGAACAGCTTGAATTCCGCCGCATGTTCTCCGGTGAATACGACAGCGCGAGCTGCTATCTCGATATCCAGGCTGGTTCCGGTGGTACGGAAGCACAGGACTGGGCGAGCATGTTGCTGCGTATGTATTTGCGTTGGGCAGAAGCCAAAGGTTTCAAAACTGAAGTTATTGAAGAATCTGACGGTGAAGTCGCTGGCCTGAAATCCGCGACTATCAAGATCATCGGTGATTATGCGTTTGGCTGGCTGCGTACGGAAACCGGCGTTCATCGCCTGGTGCGTAAAAGCCCGTTTGATTCCGGCGGTCGTCGCCATACCTCGTTCAGTTCCGCGTTTGTGTATCCGGAAGTGGATGACGACATCGAAATCGAAATTAACCCTGCCGACCTGCGTATCGACGTATACCGTGCGTCCGGTGCGGGTGGTCAGCACGTCAACAAAACGGAATCTGCGGTACGTATTACCCACCTTCCGACCAACATTGTGACCCAGTGTCAGAACGACCGCTCCCAGCATAAAAACAAAGATCAGGCCATGAAGCAGATGCGTGCGAAGCTTTATGAGTATGAGATGCAAAAGAAAAATGCGGACAAACAGCAGCTGGAAGACACCAAGTCTGACATCGGCTGGGGCAGCCAGATTCGTTCTTACGTGCTGGATGATTCCCGTATTAAAGATTTACGCACGGGCGTCGAAACGCGAAATACGCAGGCCGTACTGGATGGCGACCTGGATAAATTCATTGAGGCAAGTTTGAAAGCCGGGTTATGAGGAACCAAAATGTCTGAGCAACAACCAGCAGCGCAAAGCGCAGAAAACGTACCAGATCTTAACAACGAGCTGAAATCTCGTCGTGAGAAGCTGGCTTTACTGCGCGAATCCGGTATCGCTTTCCCTAACGATTTCCGTCGTGACAGCATCTCTGATGAATTGCATGCGAAATATGGCGAAAAGACCAACGAAGAACTGGAAGCATTAAACATCGAAGTCACCGTGGGTGGCCGTATGATGACCCGCCGTATTATGGGCAAAGCATCTTTCGTGACCCTGCAGGATGTCGGTGGCCGTATCCAGCTTTACGTTGCGCGTGATGACCTCGCAGAAGGCATCTACAACGAGCAATTCAAGAAATGGGATCTGGGCGATATCCTGGGTGCGACCGGTAAACTGTTCAAAACCAAGACCGGCGAACTGTCGATCCATTGTTCTGAACTGCGTCTGCTGACCAAAGCACTGCGTCCGTTGCCGGACAAATTCCACGGCCTGCAGGATCAGGAAGCGCGTTACCGTCAGCGTTATCTTGACCTGATCGCTAACGAAGATTCCCGTAAGACCTTCAAAATCCGTTCTCAGATCATGTCTGGTATCCGCAGCTTTATGGTGGAAAACGGCTTCATGGAAGTCGAAACCCCGATGATGCAGGTGATCCCTGGCGGCGCGGCAGCGCGTCCGTTCATCACTCACCACAATGCGCTCGATATCGACATGTACCTGCGTATCGCGCCGGAGCTGTATCTGAAGCGTCTGGTTGTCGGTGGCTTCGATCGCGTGTTCGAAATCAACCGTAACTTCCGTAACGAAGGCGTTTCTCCGCGTCACAACCCAGAGTTCACCATGATGGAACTCTACATGGCGTACGCGGATTACAAAGACCTGATCGTTCTTACCGAAACCCTGTTCCGCACCCTGACTGAATCTGTTCTGGGCAGCAGCGTTGTGCAGTACGGCGACCAGACTTTCGATTTCGGCAAGCCTTTCGCCAAGCTGACCATGCGTGAAGCGATCTGCAAATACCGTCCGGAAACTAACGTGGCTGATCTCGACGATCTGGCAAAAGCGACCGCTATCGCAGAATCACTCGGTATCAAAATCGAGAAGAGCTGGGGTCTGGGCCGTATCGTGACCGAGATCTTCGAAGAAACCGCCGAAGCACAGCTGATCCAGCCAACCTTCATTACCGAGTACCCGGCAGAGGTTTCTCCGCTGGCGCGCCGTAATGACGTGAACCCTGAAATCACTGACCGTTTCGAGTTCTTCATCGGTGGCCGTGAAATCGGTAATGGTTTCTCTGAGCTGAACGACGCAGAAGACCAGGCACAGCGCTTTGCTGATCAGGTTTCTGCGAAAGATGCAGGCGACGACGAAGCGATGTTCTACGACGAAGACTACGTGACAGCGCTGGAACATGGCCTGCCACCGACTGCGGGTCTGGGTATTGGTATCGACCGTATGGTTATGCTGTTCACCAACAGCCACACCATCCGCGACGTTATCCTGTTCCCGGCAATGCGTCCGCAGACACAGAAATAAGTTTTCCTCAGAAACACCAGAAGGGCGCTCCGGCGCCCTTTTTCATGCCACAGATCACGGCATATGCTAACTGCTTAAAACTCCAGCGCTTATCCGCAATCACGTCTTGCTCCGCCGTCGTAACCGGTTATAATGCCAGTCGCACACCGATGCGGGTGTAGTTCAATGGTAGAACGAGAGCTTCCCAAGCTCTATACGAGGGTTCGATTCCCTTCACCCGCTCCAAAAGCTTCTTCCTCAAATCTGTTCAATACCCCAAAAAAATTCACTACCCGACTCCGTTTATTCGTCTTCCTGTTACGACGTTTTGCATATCCCAAATTTGGTCTGATAACTAAAAAAATGATGCAAATCAGCTCCCTCCCTTGGGGTATTAAGGGCAGATCGGAATGCGGAAACATTGACTGTTTTATGGTTTGCGAAACCCCCACCCAGCCTCCCCCTTCGCAGGGGGAGGAGCACACCTGCAATCCCTGCAACTCCTTGCAAACCATTAAATTTATCTGGAATCATTAGCTCGGTTTTGTTCTTGGCCACTTGGTTTAGTCATATTTCCTCTGCGGTGTTTTTGCATATCCAAATTTTGAATCAAAAACTAAAAGTCGATGCAAATCAGCTCCCTCCCCTGCGAAGGGGAGGGTTGGGGTGGGGTATTAAGGTCAGATCGCAATGCGGAAACATCGACTGTTTTAGGGTTTGCGAAACCCCCACCCAGCCTCCCCCTTCGCAGGAGGAGGAGCACACCTGCAATCTCTGCAACTCCTTGCAAACCATTAAATTTATCTGGAATCATCACCTCAGTTTCGTTCTTAGCCACTTGGTTTAGTCACGCGCTTTACGCTATAGTCGCGTCGCTGCGGCAAAATCCGCAGCCGGGCGTGAGAACTCGAACTCTACTGGAAACGGCACAATTTCTGTTGTGCGAAAACATCAGCTTAGTTAGATGGAGTTCTCAATGAACCTGTATCAGTTATTCACCTTTTTACCTTTCCCCCATTCCCCTGTGATCCTGACATCAGGAGCACAAACTCATGAATAAACAAGACTGGCATCAGGCAGATATTATTGCGGCGTTACGCAAGAAGGGCACGACATTGGCGGCGGTATCACGGGCTGCGGGATTAAGTTCTTCAACGCTATCGAATGCGCTTTCGCGTCCGTGGCCGAAAGGGGAAATACTGATTGGTCAGGCAATTGGTGTGCATCCTGCGGTGATCTGGCCGAGCCGTTATTACAACCCGAAAACACATCAGTTAATTGAACGCCGTACACGAAATCATTAGGTGCAAATTATTGAGCGGGCAGGGCATCAGTAATGATGATGATCCTGCCCGCTCGTTTAAACCAACAGCAATTACTTATTCTTCACCTGCAATCCGCGTGGCAGATTATTGTTATCCACCTGCGGTAAACCGGTAGAGGCGGAAGAAGTCAGCAAGCCTGTCTCAACGTAGTTTTGCAGCTTCTCGCGGGTATCGGTGATATCCAGGTTACGCATGGTCAGCTGACCAATACGGTCATCCGGTGAGAACACAGAATCGCCTTTTTCCATGGTCAGACGCTCTGGTTTGTAAGTCAGGTTCTCAGATACCGTATTCATGATGGTGTAGTCATTACCGCGACGCAGTTCCAGAGTCACTTCACCGGTGATTTCGCTGGCGACCCAACGCTGTGCGGAGTCACGCAGCATCAGAGCCTGCGGATCGAACCAACGGCCCTGATACAGCAGACGACCCAGTACACGGCCATTTGCATGGTATTGCTCGATGGTATCTTCGTTATGGATACCGGTCAGCAGACGCTCATAAGCGATGTGCAGCAGCGCCATCCCCGGGGCTTCGTAGATGCCACGGCTTTTGGCTTCAATGATACGGTTTTCAATCTGGTCGCTCATCCCCAAGCCATGACGACCGCCGATGCGGTTGGCTTCCATCATCAGCTCCACGCTGTCGTCAAAGGTCACGCCATTCAGTGCGACAGGATAACCACGCTCAAAACGGATGGAGACTTCTTCCGCTTTCACGACCACATTCTCGTCCCAGAATTTCACGCCCATAATCGGGTTAACGATTTTGACGCCGGAATCGAGGAATTCCAGATCTTTGGCTTCGTGCGTTGCGCCCAGCATGTTGGAGTCAGTGGAGTAGGCTTTCTCGGTCGACATTTTGTAATCGAAACCGGACTGAATCATGAATTCGGACATCTCATGACGGCCACCGAGTTCATCGATAAAGTCGGTATCCAGCCACGGCTTATAAATCTTCAGTTCAGCATTGGTCAGCAGACCGTAACGGTAGAAACGTTCAATGTCGTTACCTTTATATGTGCTGCCGTCGCCCCAGATATTGACGCCGTCTTCTTTCATTGCGGCAACCAGCATGGTGCCGGTCACGGCACGGCCCAGCGGCGTGGTATTGAAGTAAGTCACGCCCGCCGTAGTGTTATGGAATGCGCCACACTGAATGGCGGCAATCCCTTCTGCAACCAGTTGTTTACGGCAGTCAATCAGGCGGGCTTTCTCTGCACCGTACTCCATCGCTTTACGCGGAATGGCATCGTAATCTTCTTCATCAGGCTGACCCAGATTGGCCGTGTAGGCATAAGGAATCGCCCCTTTTTTCTGCATCCACAGCAGGGCTGCACTGGTGTCCAAACCGCCGGAGAATGCAATCCCCACACGCTGATTGATAGGAAGGTGCTTGAGAATAGTTGTCATCGGTTAAATCCTGTATGAATGGGGGTCTGTCTGCTAAAAGTTTCAATGCCTATATTGATATCGCAAAACCGGCGTCGGGTAAAAGACATTTTGCATATTTATGTAAATTTTACCGCATAACTATCTAATTGTCATGCACTGCAAAACGCCTTACCGCTCATTCTGTTTCTGGAAAAAATTCAGCAGTAACTGCCATAAATGATGCGCTGCGGGCGTGAAACGCCGGTCTGAATTGCGCAATAAATGGCACTGGGCTTCGGTGGCGATAGGGTGATCAATGGGAACCGCCACCAGAATGTCGTGCTCGATGCGTTCACCTGCCGCCTGTGCGCTCATAAAGGAAATCCCCATGCCTGAAATGCTCAGGCTCATGGCCGTCGAGAACAGGTTACAGCGGTAGGCAGGAGTGAACAAAAAACCTTTGCTCTGGAACATCGCGTTCATGTGGCGTTGCAAACCAAACGTCTCACTGAGTGAAATCAGCGGGTGCTTGTTCAGTTCTTCGATCGAGACTGTTTTCAGATGTGCGATCGGGTGCTGCGGATTGACCACTGCGCAGATCGGCCCCCACGGAAAACTGTGTCGCTTCAGCTCCGGGTTACCAATCGGGCCAAACGCCAGTGCCATATCGGCCTCACCCTGTACAATCGACGCCAGGGTTTCCTGCATATTCCCTGCGACAATTTCCACAAAAACATTGGGATAAGATGTCGCAAAGTTTTTCAGTACGTGTTCGACAAAGGTATCAACCAGCCCGGCACCGACGCGAATGGTGACCGCGCCACCTTTCATATAGCGCAAATCTTTTAAATGCCGCTCCAGTTTTTCACGACGTATCCGGCTTTCAAAAAAATCATCCGCCAGCAGTTTTCCGGCATCGGTCAGCACCACTGTGCGTCCGCTGCGTTCAAGTAAGGGCAGTTGCAGTGTGCGTTCCAGCAGGGCGATCTGACGGCTGATCACCGAAGCGTTGACGCCCAGAATATCGGCCGCACGGCGGATCCCGCCCTGGATCCCCACCTCGTAGAGATAACTGATCTGCTTCTCGTGAAACATCTGGCTCATCGGTGTTCCCGGTGTCTGTTGACCAAAAGGCAACAATATAGTCATTGAAACGACATTTATATTATGTGATGGGTTGTAGATAATCAAAATTGACGACAAAACAGACATCGGGAAATTTCATGCCAACCGTGTATGACTATCTGCAACAACATGCCTCGCTGATCCTCAGTGATATAAAGCGCCTGGTTCAGGCCGAATCCCCTTCGCTGAATAAAGTGGCGGTTGACCGTTGCGGAGACGTACTGCAAAGCATCATGGCGGAGCGGCTGGATGTGCAGGCACAGGTTTGCCCGCAGGAAAAACTCGGCAATCATCTGCTGTTCAGTGTCGGTAACGGGCCGCAGGTGACCAGTATTCTTGGCCATTTCGATACTGTGTGGGAATGCGGTGAGCTGGAGATGGTGGAAAAAGACGGCCGTTTATATGGGCCCGGTGTGCTGGATATGAAAGGCGGGCTGGTGCAGGCAATCTGGGCGGTGCGGGCGCTGGTACAAACCGGCGCGCTGTCGCCACATCGCATTCAGTTTATTTGTCCTTCGGATGAAGAACTCGGCAGCCCGTCATCGCGTAAATGGATTGAACAATGTGCTGCTGATTCCGGACGGGTTCTGGTGGCCGAACCGGCCGTGGCGCGTACCCATGAGGCCAAAATTGCCCGTAAAGGATCCGGCAGGTTTGAAGTGAAAATCACCGGTCGTTCGGCCCATGCGGGCAACAATCCGGAAGATGGCATCAGCGCGATTGAGGAAATGGCGCATCAGATTTTAGCCCTTCACAGCCTGAATGCCCCAGAGGCTGGCACGACGGTCAACGTCGGTCTGGCAAGCGGTGGCGGTAAAATTAACGTGGTCGCCGATCATGCCGTACTGGGTGTGGATTTACGTGTGAGCAATATGGCAGAGGCCGCGCGCGTGGAAGCGGCCATCAAGGATTGCCAGCCGCATCTTGCCGGTGCGCAGGTGGTGGTCACCGGCGGGATGTCCCGCCCGCCAATGGAACAGACACCGCAGAATTTAGCGCTTTTTTTGCAGGCGCAGCATGCTGCTGAACGGCTGGGAATTACGCTGAAAGGCAAAGCGGTCGGCGGCGGCAGCGACGGTAATTTTACGTCGGCGCTGGGTATCCCCACGCTCGACGGACTGGGTGCGACAGGCTCCGGCATTCATGCCCGGGACGAGCATATTATTATTGATGATATTCCGCTGCGGACAGCGTTGCTTGCTGAAATAATTCTGGTCAGCGGGGAAGTAGTCGTATGACATGTTGATAAGCAGTGCATGAAATAAAATACCCGGGCCCTTTATTGGTGCGTCATAAACCAAAATGGTGCAATGAATCTTGGGTTATTTCATCGCGATTGAATGATTTTATTAAAAAGCCTTTATTACGATGAGGGCTATTTTTCGTTTTTATTTTTTATCTGTTTTTTAACTATTTTTACTGTTTATTAAAAAGTGAAAGTTGGCACGTTTCCTGCTCTCTTGTCTGTGGTTAAAAATAAAAATGAGCAGAAATCAGGTGCTGAATGAATAACCTGTTTTCTCACATGACATTCATTGAAAACTGACAGGAATTGTATTCCTGATTTTTTATTGCAGACAGATACCAGAGAAGGAACGTTAGTATGAGTGACACACGAATATCAGAACAGAGAGCCACCCCTGAGGTGGACGAGTGGAAAGTCGGTAAGGGGGCATACGTGTCGCTTATTGTCGTTATCCTGCTGTTTTCTGGTGCATTTTTAAAGGTGGATGGCATGGCGTGGCTGGGAGCCTTTGACTTCACCACGCTGGGCGGTTCGTTCGGTACCATGAAAGGTGAAACCAGCACGTTTGTCGGGGCGGGCGGTGTCAGTGCGAAAGCCGGTTTCCTTTTTGCCTTATCTCTGGTGCCGACGGTCATGCTGGCACTGGGATTATTAGAAATATTTACGCACTACGGGGCAATCCGGGCTGCACATAAATTATTAACACCACTGCTTAAGCCGATATTAGGCATTCCCGGCCACACCGGCCTGGCGTTAATTACCGATCTGCAAAGCACTGACGCCGGCGCTGCATTAAGTAAAGAGCTTTACGATAATAAACAGGTCACAAAGAAAGACGTAGTGATCATGGGCGCATGGCAATATTCCGGTGCCGGTCTGATCAACAACTATTTCTCCATCGGTTCCGCTATGTTTGCATCATTAACCATGCCGGTGATTATTCCGCTGGTGGTGATGTTCGTGATGAAATTTGTCGGCGCGGTATTTGTCCGCTTTGTGTTGAACACCGTTTATAAAAGAGATTTTGAAAATGAGTAATGCCACCCGAGTTTCCTCAAACCCGTTCGATATTTTCGTGGTCGGTGCCCGTAAAGGCTTCAATATTGCTATCAATAATCTGATGCCTAACGTGGTAATGGCTTACGTCATTTCAGAAATGCTCAATCTGCTCGGCGTAATGACGTTGGTGGGGCACATTTTCGCGCCGCTCATGGGGTTGCTGGGATTGCCAGGTGAAGCCGTTACCGTGCTGCTCACATCATGGCTATCGTCTTCGGCGGGTACGGGTGTAGCTATCAGTTTGCTGACCAAAGGCACGCTGGATATGACGCAGATTACCATCCTGGCACCGGCAATTTTCCTGATGGGTTCTCAGTTGCAATACATGGGACGCCTGCTTGGCGTGGCGGATGTGCCGAAAAAATACTGGCCTCTGCTGATGCTGACCAGCGTACTGAACGCCATTATTTCGATGATCCTGATGCGAATTTTTGCCTGATTTTCGATTGCACTGTTTTGAAAATGAATTTACCGGAGTCTTTACCCGTGTCGAAAGCTATTGAACATTATCAACATTTACATCTCATCCCTGAACTGGGTTTTACCGAATTTAAAACATCGGCTTATATCGCGCAGGCGCTTGAAGATGCGGGGTTTAACGTCACGCGTCATGTGAACGGCACCACAGGAATTATCGCTGAAATCGACAGCGGCAAGCCCGGTCCGGTCATGGCGTTGCGTGCCGATATGGATGCACTCGGCCATATCATTGATGGCGAGCTGGTGGCGCGCCATACCTGCGGCCACGATGGTCACTCCTCTGTCGTGCTCGCAGCGGCGCAGGAAATCATGAAAGAAGGCATGGTTAAAAAAGGCCGCCTGAAAATTTTGTTTCAGCCCGCTGAAGAGCTGGGCACCGGCGCCCTGGCCATGGTGGAAGGGGGCGCCATTGATGATGTGGATATGCTGCTGGGGTTCCATGTGCGGCCACTTGAAGAATGCCCGATGGGGCAGGCGGTGCCCGCAATGTATTACTCTGCCTGTGCGACGGTGGAGGCGATTATCACCGGTGTTCCTTCTCACGCGGCGCGCCCGCACCTGGGCATTAACGCGCTGGATGCCGCCGTGGCGGCGGTTCAGGCAGTGAATACTATTCATCTGGCACCGAGCCTGACATACAGCGTGAAAGCCACCCGTTTCCTGTGCGATGCGGGTGTGACCAATTCTGTGCCAGCGGAAGCCCGCGTGTGCTGGGATTTGCGTTCGCAGCACAATGAACCGATGGATGAACTGAAAGCAAAGGTGATTCGTGCGATTGAGCACAGCGTGGCGGCGCTGGGTGCCACCGCGGAAATTCATGTGATGAAAGAGATGCCTGCGGCAGAAGTCGACAGTGACGTGACCGCGATTATCGCGGAATCAGTTACAGAAGTTTTAGGTGCAGAGGGCCTGACTGAACCGAAATTTACACCGGGCAGTGAAGATTTCTTCCACTATTCACGCCAGCGTCCGGCCATTAAAACCGGGTTCTGGGGACTGGGCGCGAATCTCACGCCCGGGCTGCATCATCCTGATATGCGCTTTGATCTCGACGCTTTGGACATTGGTGTCAGGGTATTTAAAGGCTGCGTGAAAAGAGTGCTGGGATAAGCATTACGGCGCGTCATTGTTTTAAAAATATGCCCGGCTTTTGTCGGGCATTGCCTTACATTCCCTCCAGCGGCAGCACATCCAGCGGTTTCACTTCCCTGAGCACAAACGAGGTTTGCATCTCTTTGATGCCCGGCAGACGACGCACCACTTCCATCGCGAAACTGGAAAAACTGTCGAGATCTTTAGCGACCACCTGCAACAGAAAATCCGCATCACCGGCAATCGCGTAACAGGCAATCACCGAAGGCAGCGCCCCCACTTCCTGCTCGAAACGTTGCGCATCTTCCTCGCTGTGACTGTCGATTTTCACCCGGATAAACGCCAGCAACCCCAGCCCGATTTTTTTCCTGTCGATGTTCGCCTGATAACCGGTGATTATGCCGCTGTCTTCCAGTTGTTTCATGCGCCGCCAGCAGGGAGAAGCGGCCATGCCCACTTTTTCCGCCAGCTCCTGATTGGTCATTCTGCCCGAACCCTGAAGTTGTTTGAGAATGCGAAGGTCTGCCGGTGAAATTTCAGATGCGGACATAATCTGCCTTTTAAATGTGATTTTAAGAAAGAGATAACCAGATTAGGGCATTTTACGGCGGGAAAAGAAAGCACCTTTCAGCGGCCAGGCGCTATCATTTTTGTCATCAATAATGATGAAAAGGGCGCAAAAATGGCAGATAAACTGCGGGTGGCAATTATTCTCAATCCCGAACTTCCGCCGGGATTACTGGCGAACACGGCAGGCGTAATTGGCATCGGATTAGCGGCAAAATTCCCGATGCTGGCGGGCAGTTCGCTGACTGACGCAAAGGGTGTCACGACCGATACTATCTCTAAAACTCCGCTGCCCATTCTGCAGGCCACGCCCGATCACATTAAGGCGCTGATGTTTAAAGCACTGGACGCAGCAGGCGAGCGCGGCGTGGTGCCGTTCCCGGCATTTGCGCGCACGATGCATCAGTTTGAGCAATACGAAATGACGTTCCCGTTGCGGGATTTATACGATGAAGTGATCGACGGTGTCGGGCTGGTGGGGCCGGAAAAGTGGATTAAATCGCTGACGGGAAACCTGAAATTATTGCGCTAATGTGTTGAAGATACAGATATAAAAAAGACCGAATACAGGAATGGTATTCGGTCTGAGTTTTGCGCTAATCCGTATTCAGCTCGTCGCTTTCAGTTGCGGGTAGCGTTTGAAAATCGTCAGACACCAGACGAACGCAATGCAGCCGATCAGGCCACCGGCGTAGCCGATGTTGCTCATTTCCAGATGCAAACTCACCTGATTACCGATCAGCGCGCCGGCACCGATACCGATGTTATAAATACCGGAAAGCAGCGCCATTGACACGTCGGTGGCGTCGGTCGCCAGCGCCAGCACGCGCACCTGCATTGCCAGGCCGATAATCATCATCGCCAGTCCCCAGATAATACACAGCACTGAAATCGCGACCGGATTCATCACCGCCACAAACAACAGGAGCATGCTAAGCGTGACCAGCAGGATCGGGCCGCTGAGCATGGCTGCCGGGAAACGGTTGCCAAGCAAACTGAACGCAATGCTGCCGAGAATACCCGCGCCGCCGAAAATCAGCAGCAGGAAAGTGGTGAAGTTTTCACCCATGTTGGCAACGCTCTGGATAAACGGTTCGATATAACTGTATGCCGTATAGTGAGCGGTCACTATCAGCGCAGTCAGGAGATACATACCGACCAGCGCCGGACGGCGGAACAACATCGGCACGCTTTTCAGTGAGCCGGTATGTTCACTTGGCAGCGGCGGCAGCAGTTTAATCAGACAAATCAGTGTCATCAGCGCAACGATGCCGATGCTCATAAAGGTGGTTCGCCAGCCAAGATACTGACCGATAAGACGACCCAGCGGCAAGCCGAGCACCATTGCCAGTGCGGTGCCGGTCGCTAACATACTGAGTGCCTGTGTTTTTTTACCGGCCGGTGCCACACGGATCGCCAGTGAGGCGGTGATCGACCAGAAAATGGCGTGGGCGAGGGCGATACCGACGCGCGAGGCCACCAGACTCCAGAAATCCCAGGCGACGACAGATAACGCATGGCTGGCGATAAACAGGCAAAAGATGATGATCAACAGGCGCTTTCGTTCAACGTTGCGGGTCAGCAGCATCAGCGGCAGAGACATCAGCGCGACGACCCACGCGTAAATGGTCAGCATCAGGCCAACCTGTGCTGTCTGCATATTGAAACTGGCGGCGATGTCGGAGAGTAATCCGACGGGCACAAATTCAGTGGTATTGAAGATGAATGCGGCAATAGCCATCATCACAACGCGAAGCCATGCTGTCCTGCGCGAAACGGTATCTGATTGCATTGAAATTTATGACTTATAAGAAGATGTTGAAATCAGGCATCTGTCTGCCAGATGCCTGTTGAACGCATAGTGTGTTTTATTTGTTCGAAAAATGAAACAGAAAATTGGCCTATCAGATAAATCTTCAGGCGACAATTTTAGTGATGGTAACTGTGATGTTCCTCACGCATTGTCGTGAGGATTGATCAGGGAAGTCAGTACGTGATCCTGCCAGCAACCGGCAATTTTCAGATATGATTTCGCATACCCTTCGCGTTCAAAGCCCAGACGCAGTAGTACGCGCTCACTTTTATGATTGTCCGGAATATAGCTGGCCATAATGCGGTGCAGACCCTGCTCGCGAAACAGGTAATCAATGGCGGTTGTCAGCGACCGATGCATCAGTCCTTTTCCCTGCTGGTTTTCCGCGACCGAATATCCCAGATGACAGGCCTGAAAAGGACCGCGGGCGATGCCGGTAAAATTGCAGGCACCGAGCATGTCACCGGTTTCACGGCTGATGATGCCAAACTGGAATGCCGTACCGCAGGCCGCTTCATCAAAAGCATTGCTCAGACGGACCCGCAGGGTTTCAGGCGCGTAAAAGTTCGCTGGCCGCAAAGGCTCCCACGGCGCGAGATGCGCGGCGTTATCGCGAAAATAAGCATGAACGACAGCCGTGTCTTCCGGCCCCAAAATTTTAAGGTAAAAATCAGCGTTCGTGACGGCGAGTTCCATGGTGGTCCCTTAAAGCCTGTAGCGGAGAGGGCGGTCATTGTAGAGGATTCATCAGGAATTGGAATGCCAGCACCAGTGCCACGGTTCATAAATGAATCCCCAGGGATTGTTCAGCGGGAATGACATCACAAAACCGAATCCGGCGGCGTGGCTTTGCAGCCACTGAAAAGCTTCTGTTTCACCAAAAACGCCGGTCACTTCGTCGCAGCCCGGCGTATTGATATCCACGGCGCAGCCGGTGTGATGCTCGCTGCATCCGGGCGGCGCCAGCGAGGTAAAGAAATCTTCCGGGGCGATGCCTGCCAGTTGTTTGGCGCGGATTAAATCAGCCTGATAATTCAGGCTGCGGTAGGCGGAAACCAGATAAATCCCCACGCCGTCAGTAGCCGCCTGCTGTCTCATGGTATGCCAGGCGGCAGAGGCGGGGGCGGTCAGACGGTATATTTTACCGCTTTCGGCATCCGTTTCCGCCTCCACCAGTAAGTGCTCACTTACTTCCTCAAAATACGGCAGCGTACGATGTGCGATAACCGCCGGGTCGATATGCAGTTCCCGCAGTATCTGCTCCGTTTGCGATTTCAGTGCCGCCGGTTTCATGCCGGTTCGTCTCCCGCACGGCCGATCACATCATTCATGGCTTCGGTCATCGCCTTACCTGCTGAGCGCATCGACTGCTGATAGCGCGAAGCGGCAACAACAAATGCATTAAGAAGCTGAGTATCCTGCGCATGTTGCTGATATTCAGGGTGCCATTGCACGCCAAGACAGAAATCATAGCCTTCACATTCAATGCCTTCGATCACGCCGTCGGGTGCGTAAGCATTGACGATACAGCCGGGGCCGACGGATTTCACTGCCTGATGGTGTGAGCTGTTCACGACGTAATGGTCACGATCTACGCAGCGGCTGAGCAGTGAACCTTCAACAATTTCTACCGGGTGACGCGCGCGTTTTTTGCCGCCCGCGTTTTCGGTGTCAACAGTCGTGCTGTGCTCCAGGGCATCGGGCAGCGCATCGGGAATATGCTGATGCAGCGTGCCGCCGGTTAATACGGCAAGCAGTTGCTGGCCGCCGCAAATCCCGAGCAGCGGCATATTGCGCTGCATGGCACCTTTAACAATGGCTTTTTCAAATTCGGTGCGGGCGGGTTTCAGGCGAACCTGATCACTGGTTTGTTGCTCATTAAACAGTTCAGGCGGTACATCAAACGCCCCGCCGGTCACGACAATGCCGTCGCACAGCGCCAGATATTCATCGGCCAGCGCCGCGTGATGTGGCAACGCCAGCGGAACGGCACCCATTTCCGCCAGGCTGTTCATATAGTTCTGACGTAAGGCGTACCAGGGATAATCGGCATAGCCACCGGCTTCCTCGCTGTCGAGCGTTACCCCAATGACCGGTCTGGATTGAAATTTTGTCTGCATTCGCCTGAGTCCCTGCATGGAAATGAAAAACAATCAGAAATTTCACCATATCAAGCCGTGGTCGGCGCAAACAATATAAATTATCTATAGGTCATATTTTCAGGATTTAGCTCTGGTTTTCTCACCTGTTCGGGTGGGATCTCAGTGCATTTTCCGCACTAACTCCGCGTTTTCCTGACAAAATTCCGGTCTTCGTTGACACTTCCTGATGCTTTTTTGTTGCGGTCTTCAATATTCATTCTCATTTAGTGATTAACATTAGATGCCTCGAAAGGATAAATTAGCGGGTATAATTCATCCTGCTGATAGAAATAGAAATTCTTAATTGCTAACGAAATCTTTACGTTGTCCTAAAAACAGACACCCGCACTTTTCGGGGATAATGGTTTTTTGACTGATATTGAAAATCTCTGGTTGAAGGTCATTTTTCAGCTGTTTTCTCCTCATTAATACTGCGAAACCAAGAAATTTATGCTGCCGACTGCCTCGTCTCGTTCCAAAAAACGCACATTCGTGTGGGTTATTGTCGCCATTATCGTTGCCGCGATCCTGGTCTGGTTTTTTGCTTTCCACCAAAGTGCCTCTGATCCCTCTGCCCATAAAAAACCGGGCCGTGGCGGGATGCGCGCAATGCGCGGCCAGATGATGGCAGGAATGGCAACGCCGGTGCAGGCAGGAAAGGCCGCACAGGCCGATGTGCCGGTGTATCTGCGTGCGCTGGGCACGGTGGTGGCGAACGCGACGGTGACGGTGACCAGCCGTGTCGATGGTCAGCTGATGAAGGTGTATTTCACCGAAGGGCAGAAAGTGGAGCAGGGTCAGTTGCTGGCGCAGATTGATCCGCGCAGTTATCAGGCCACGCTGGAACAGTATCAGGGCGATTTAGCGCAGAATCAGGCGCTGTCGAAAAGTGCTGAACTGACGCTGGCGCGTTACCGCAAACTGTATGCACAGGATTCCCTGGCACGTCAGGATCTGGAAAGCCAGATTGCGACCGCCGGTCAGTACGCGGGAGCAGTGAAAGCCGATCTGGCGCAAATCGCCGCCGCTAAGCTGAACCTTGAGTACGCTAAAATCACCGCGCCGGTCAGCGGCCACGTCGGCCTGCGTCTGGTGGATCCGGGCAACATGGTCACCAGCAGTTCGACCACCGGCATCGTCACCATTACCCAGACTCAGCCGATTGCCGTGACCTTCAGCGTGCCGCAAAGCAATTTGCAAACCCTGCTCAAAGCCCTGCGCGGCGGCAATCAGTTGCCAACCACGGCTTTTGACCAGAGCGGCAGCGAAGTGCTCGGACAGGGTAAACTGCAATTTATCAGCAACGAAATTGACACCAGTACCGGCAGTATCAAGCTGAAAGCGTTGTTTGATAATGACGATGAAAAACTCTATCCGAATCAGTTTGTGAATGCCCGTCTGCAGGTCGCGACGCTGAAAGATGCCACGGTGATCCCGGCGGCGGCATTGCAGCTGAGCAGCGACGGCGACTTTGTGTATGTGGTGAAAGCCGACAGCACCATTGAGCGTCGCAGCGTGAAGTCCGGCCCGGATTTTGGTGATGACCAGGTGGCGATTTTGTCCGGTGTGAAGCCGGGCGAGCAGGTGGTCACCACCGGTATTGACCGTCTGAACAACGGCACCAAAGTCGAGATTGTCACACCGAATTCCGGCGAGGCTGCAGCAGCAGGTGGCTCTTCCAAAGAGCGTCAGCAGAGCGGCGGTGTGGATAAAGCCACCACCGGCGCGGATAAAACGGCCGTCGCGCCTGATGTACCCCCAACTACAGCCGGTAAAGACAGCGGGTCTAAATGAATCCTTCACGCCTCTTTATACTCCGGCCGGTCGCGACCATTCTGCTGATGGTCGCCGTGCTGTTGTCGGGGATTTTCGCCTACAACATGCTCTCGACCTCGGCGCTGCCGCAGGTCGATTACCCGACCATTCAGGTGACCACGCTGTATCCGGGCGCCAGTCCGGACGTGATGGCGTCGGGTATTACCGCGCCGCTTGAGCGTCAGCTCGGGCAGATGGCGGGGCTGAGCCAGATGTATTCCACCAGCGCCAGCGGCTCCTCCATTATTACGCTGAAATTCTCGCTGGATTTGTCCCTTGATGTGGCTGAGCAGGAAGTGCAGGCGGCGATCAATGCCGCTGACAGCCTGCTGCCCAGCGATTTACCCAATCCGCCGACTTACAAGAAGGTGAACCCGGCGGATGCCGCAGTGCTGACATTAGCCGCGACCTCTGAATCCCTGCCGCTGACCAAAGTGCAGGATCTGGTGAATACCCGCGTGGCGTTGAAACTGTCGCAGATTTCCGGCGTCGGTATGGTCACGCTGGCGGGCGGGCATCAGCCTGCGATCCGCGTGCAGGTGGATCCGCGCAAGCTGGCGGCGCATAACCTCAGCATGGAAACCATCAACACGCTGATCGGCAACAGTAACGTCAACGGTTCCAAGGGGGGCTTTGACGGGCCGCATCACTCGATCACCATCGATGCCAATGACCAGCTACGCACCGCCGCTGAATACGGCAACCTGATTGTTAATTATGAAAACGGGGCGGCGCTGCGTTTGCGCGACGTCGCGACGCTCTCCGAAGCAGCGGAAAATCAGTACCTTTCTGCGTGGGCGAACAAACAACCGGCGATCATTATCAGCGTTCAGCGTCAGCCGGGCGCCAACGTGATTCAGGTGGTGGATGCCATCAAAGCACAACTGCCGAAATTGCAGGAAGCGCTGCCGGAGTCGGTCAAAATCAGCGTGATTTCTGACCGTACCCAGACTATCCGTGCCTCGATCAGCGACGTTCAGTTTGAGCTGTTGCTGTCGATTGCGCTGGTGGTGATGGTCACCTTCCTGTTCCTGCGTAATGTCGCGGCGACGCTGATCCCAAGCGTGGCCGTGCCGCTCTCGCTGGTTGGCACCTTTGGTGTGATGTACCTGTGCGGTTTCAGTCTTAACAACCTCTCGCTGATGGCGCTGACCATCGCCACCGGTTTTGTTATCGATGACGCCATCGTGGTGGTCGAAAACATTTCACGACGCCTCGAAGAGGGCGAAACACCGATGCAGGCGGCGCTGAAAGGTTCGCAGCAGATCGGATTCACCATTATTTCCCTGACCTTCTCGCTGATTGCGGTACTGATCCCGCTGCTGTTTATGGGCGATGTGGTCGGGCGTCTGTTCCGCGAATTCGCCATTACCCTGGCCGTGTCGATTCTGGTGTCGATGGTGGTGTCACTGACCCTGACACCGATGTTGTGCGCCTATTTGCTGCGTCACACACCGGAAGAAAAACAGAGCAAGTTTTACCGTAAAGGCGGTGAGTTTTTTGACAAAATGATCGCCGGTTACGATCGTATGCTGGTCGTGGTACTGAACCATCAGAACCTCACGCTGCTGGTCGCTGCCGCGACGTTAGTGTTCACCGCGTTGCTGTACGTGATTGTGCCAAAAGGGTTCTTCCCGTCGCAGGATACCGGCATGATCCAGGGGATCACTCAGGCCTCGCAGGATGTCTCCTTCAGCGAGATGGGGCGTCGTCAGCAATTACTGACTGCCGCTATCCTCAGTGATCCGGATGTGGAAAGCGTTTCCTCTACCATCGGCGTGGACGGTAATAACACCAGTCTGAACAGCGGACGTTTGCAGATCAGCCTGAAATCCTTTGATGAACGCAGCGAACGTGCACCGGCGATCATTGAACGCCTGAAGCAGGAGACTGCAGGCGTGCCGGGCATTGAGCTTTATATGCAGGCTTCGCAGGATCTGACGGTGGACGATCAGGTCACGCCAAGCCAGTACCAGTTCACACTGGATGATGCCGACAGCGAAAATCTGGTGCAATGGACACCGAAGCTGATTGAGAAACTCAGTGCATTGCCGGAGTTCAGCGAAGTGGTCAGCAACCTGCAAAATCAGGGGCAGATCGCCTATGTGGAGCTCGATCGCGACGCTGCCGCACGCTACGGTATTACAGCGTCTGACGTCGATACCGCGCTGTACAATGCTTTCGGCCAGCGGCTGGTTTCCACCATCTTTACTCAGGCGAACCAGTACCGCGTCGTGCTGGAAGTGGCTCCGCAATTCCAGCAGTCACCGGCTTCTTTTGACGATGTCTATCTGGCGACCAACAACAGCACCTCAACATCCGGCACGGTGGCGACCACCACCAGCACCACGTCTTCTTCGACATCGGACAGCGGCACCTCGACCACCACCACCAATGCCGGGGCGACCAATGGCATGGTCAAACTGACGTCGATTGCCAAAATCCACATGCGCACCGGCGCATTGTTGCAGGCGCGCCTCAATCAGTTCCCGGCGGTCACCGTCTCCTTTAACCTCAAAGACGGTTATTCGCTGGAGCAGGCGCAACAGGCGATCAAAACCACGGTGGCTGATATCGCCATGCCGGACAGCATCACTTTGCGCTATCAGGGTGCGGCGGCGTCATTTGAAAGTGCCACCGGCAACACGCTGTGGCTGATCCTCGCCGCACTGCTGACCATGTATGTCGTGCTCGGTATTCTGTACGAAAGCTTTATTCATCCGGTGACCATTCTGTCCACGCTGCCGTCGGCGGCGGTGGGTGCGTTGCTGTCGCTGATCTTTGCCGGTACGGAATTCAGTCTGATCGCACTGATCGGGGTGATCCTGTTGATCGGCATCGTGAAAAAGAACGCCATTATGATGATCGACTTTGCACTGGATGCGGAAAACAAACAGGGATTATCGCCGCGTGAGGCGATTCACCAGGCGTGTTTACTGCGTTTTCGTCCGATCATGATGACCACCATGGCCGCGCTGCTCGGGGCGTTGCCGCTGATGCTGGCGAGCGGATCCGGCGCGGAACTGCGTCAGCCGCTGGGGCTGGTGATCGTCGGCGGTCTGATCTTCAGTCAGGTTCTGACGCTGTTCTCCACGCCGGTGATCTACCTGATGTTTGACCGGCTTTCTCACCGCCTTAATCCACGTCACCGGCGTGCAGCGAAGCAGGCGGAATAAATGAACATTTCGCGTTTCTTCATCTTCCGCCCGGTCGCGACATTGCTGCTGACCATGGCGATACTCCTGCTGGGTTTGCTCGGGTATCGCCTGCTGCCGGTGGCACCGCTGCCGCAGGTCGATTTCCCGACCATTCTGGTCAGTGCCAGTCTGCCGGGTGCCAGCCCTGAAACCATGGCGGCGACGGTGGCGACGCCGCTGGAAAGGGCGCTCGGGCAAATCGCCGGTGTGACGGAAATGACCTCGCGCAGTTCGCAGAGTTCGACCAGTGTCATTTTGCAATTCGATCTCGATCGCGACATCAACGGCGCGGCGCGTGACGTTCAGGCGGCGATTAACGCCTCCCGTGCGTTACTGCCCAGCAGCATGCCGTCGCTGCCGACCTACCGCAAAGCCAACCCGTCGGATGCGCCGATCATCATGCTGGCGCTGACCTCGGCCACGCGCAGTAAAGGTGAGTTGTACGATATTGCCTCGAGCCAGTTGCAACAGAAAATCGCACAGGTTAACGGCGTCGGGCAGGTTTCTCTGGTGGGGTCCGCGCTGCCGGGTGTGCGTATTGATTTACGCCCTGAAGCCGTCACCTCTTACGGGATTTCCCTCGACACCATTCGTGCTGCGATTGCCGACAGCACCAGCAACCTGCCGAAAGGCTTACTGCAAGGGTCGGATCAGTCGTGGATGATTGAAGGCAACGGCCAGCAAAGTACCGCCGCGCAGTACAAAACGCTGATTGTCACCTACATCAACGGTTCGGCCATCCGCCTCAGCGATATCGCCAATGTGTATGATTCCGTCGAAGACAAATACAACGTCGGGTATTACAACAGCACGCCGTCGGTGATGATTGGTGTAACGCGCCAGGCTGGCGCGAACATGCTGGAAACCATTCAGGCGATCAAAGCCGCGCTGCCGCTGATGAAAGAAAGTCTGCCGGGCGATGTGCAACTGAACCTGGCTCTGGATCGTTCGCCTAACGTTTCCGCTTCCCTGCGTGATACGGAAATGACCCTGATGGAAGCCACGCTGCTGGTGATCGCGGTGGTCTTTGTGTTCCTGCGTAACTGGAATGCTGTGCTGATCCCCGCCGTGGCGCTACCGGTGTCACTGATCGGGACCTGCGCGGTGATGTATCTGCTTGGCTACAGTCTGGATAACCTCTCGATGATGGCGCTGATCATCTCCACCGGTTTCGTGGTCGATGATGCCATTGTGGTGCTGGAGAACATTACGCGGCATATCGAAGAGGGAATGGGACCGGTGCGGGCGGCGCTGAAAGGCGCACAGGAAGTCAGCTTCACCGTGCTGTCGATGACGCTGTCGCTGATCGCCGTTTTCATTCCGATCCTGCTGATGGGCAGTATTGTCGGGCGCCTGTTCCGCGAATTTGCGGTGACGCTCAGTGTCTCGCTGATCATCTCGATGCTGGTGTCACTGAGCCTCACGCCGATGCTGTGCGCACGTTTCCTCAAACGTAAACCGCCGGTGGAAAAACGTCAGCCGCGCATCTACCGCATGATCGAGCATGGCCTTAACAAACTGCTGGCGGCCTATTCTGCCGCGCTCGGCTGGGTTATGCGCCATCAGCTGATCACGCTGATCGGGTTGTTCCTCACCGTGATACTCAATTTCTATCTTTATACCGTGGTGGAAAAAGGTTTCTTCCCGGATCAGGACACCGGCATGCTGATGGGCATGTTGCGTGCGGATCAGAACACGTCGTTTCAGTCGATCCAGCCGCAGGTGCTGAAATACAGCAAGATCATTCAGGATGATCCGGCGGTAGAAGCGGTGATGAGTTCGGCGGGCAGCGGCGGCTTTGGTTCACGTAATACCGCCACGTTCTTCGTGCGTCTGAAAGATTTCGACAAACGTACCGCGACCGCCAATCAGGTGGCGAACCGTCTGATGATGGCGACCGGCAAGGAGCCGGGCGCGCAGTTGTTCCTGATGGCGGCGCAGGATCTGCATATCGGCGGGCGCAGCGCCAACGCGCAGTATCAGTACAGTCTGCAATCTGACGATCTTTCGGTGCTGCGGGAATGGGCACCGAAGGTGCAGAAAGCGCTGGCGAAACTGCCGCAACTGACCGGTGTGGATTCCGATGCACAAACCGGCGGTCAGGAGGTCATGCTCAATATCGACCGGGATCGTGCCACGCAACTGGGTGTGAACGTGAAGATGATTGACACGTTGCTCAACAATTCTTTCAGCCAGCGGCAGGTTGCCACGATCTATAAAACGCTGAACCAGTATCACGTGGTCATGAACCTGACGTCTGACTACACCAGCAATCCGGATGTCCTGCATCAGCTGTATGTCGTGACCGATTCTGGTAATCAGGTGCCGTTGTCGGCGTTTGCCACCTTCAGCGGCGCCAACGCACCGCTGTCGGTATCCCATCAGGGGCAGACAGCGACCACGACTATCGCGTTCAATCTCGCCGACGGCTATGCGCTGGAAGATGCGCAGGCTGCGCTGAAAACCGCCATGGCACAAATTGGCTTGCCGGATACCGTTCATGGCAGTTATGCGGGGACGGCGCAGGCGTTTGAAGCGCTGGCCAGTTCCATGCCGTGGCTGATCCTGGCCGCGCTGGCGGCGGTATATATCGTGCTCGGCGTATTGTACGAAAGTTATATTCACCCGCTGACCATTCTTTCCACGCTGCCTTCCGCCGGGCTGGGTGCGCTGTTGCTGATGCTGATGACCAATACGCAACTGACGGTGATCGCGCTGATCGGGATCCTGCTGCTGATCGGCATCGTCAAAAAGAATGCGATCATGATGATCGACTTCGCGCTCGACGCCGAACGGCGGCTTGGTCTGACGCCGCAACAGGCGATCACCCAGGCCTGTCTGATGCGATTCCGTCCGATCCTGATGACCACGCTGGCGGCGTTCTTTGGTGCCCTGCCTCTGGCGATGGGCAGCGGGGGGGACGCGGATCTGCGCAGTCCGCTGGGTCTGGCAATTGCCGGCGGGCTGGCGCTGAGCCAGATCCTGACGTTATTCACCACGCCGGTGGTTTACCTGTATATGGATCGCACCAGCCGCGCGACGCATCGTCTGTGGCAACGTCTGCGTCCTCACGCGACGCCGCCGGAGGCCAGTTCTCATGACTGATCACACTGAAACTCATTACCCTGAAGCGAATCTGATGACTCTGCAAAAAACACGTTCAATGGTGTTCCGTCTTGCTCCGCTGGCGCTGGCCTTACTGGTCAGCGCCTGTGCCGTCGGTCCTGATTACAAACGGCCGGATGTGGCTATGCCAACGGCATTTAAAGAAGCCAAAGGCTGGACGGCCGCGATCCCGAAAGATAATCAGGCCAAAGGCGACTGGTGGGCGGTGTATCAGGATCCTGAGCTGTCGTCCCTGCTGACACAGGTGCAGATTTCCAACCAGAACGTTGCCCAGTACGCCGCGCAATACCGCGAAGCCCAGGCACTGGTGACGCAGGCGCGTTCTGATTTGTATCCTTCCGTGGATGCCACCGTCGGCAGCACGCGCAGTGGCACCTCAACCTCCACCAGCAACAGCCAGTCCGCACAATTGAGTGCAAGCTGGGAACTGGACTTGTGGGGCAAACTGCGCCGCACGGCGGAAGAACAGGATGCCAGCGCGCAGGCCAGCAAGGCCGATCTGGCCGATGCGACGCTCAGCGCGCAATCCGAACTGGCGCAGGATTATTTCCAGTTGCGGGTGATGGATCAGCAAATCGCGTTGTATAAGCAAAGTATTGACGCCTATCAGCGTTATCTGACCGTGATTGAGAACCAGTATGCCGGTGGCAGTACCTCGCGTGGCACACTGGCGCAGGCACAGACTCAGCTGGAAAGTACCAAAGCGTCGGCGCTGGATCTGCAATGGCAGCGCGCCCAGCTTGAGCACGCTATCGCCGTACTGATCGGCAAACCGCCAGCGCAGTTCAGCCTCGCCGCCCGCGACGTAAAACTGAACCTGCCTGCGATGCCGGATGCGATTCCGTCGCAACTGCTGCAGCGTCGTCCTGATATCGCCGCTGCTGAGCGCACCATGGCCTCTGCCAATGCGGCAGTCGGTGTCGCCACTGCCGCGTATTATCCCGATCTGACCTTAAGTGCCAGCGGCGGTTTTGCCAGCTCGGCCTTCCATAACCTGTTCTCGTTGCCAAACCGCGTCTGGTCTTTAGGCCCGGAACTCAGCCAGACGGTACTGGATTTCGGTTCCACCCGTGGCAAAGTGGTACAAGCCGAAGCCGCGTATGACGCCGACGTCGCCAGTTATCGCCAGAGCGTGTTAACCGCGATGCAGGAAGTGGAAGATTATCTGGTTGAACTGCACACGCTGGACAGCGAACTGGTCGCCCGTCAGAACGCCGCCGATTCCGCCAAAGAATCCGCCCGCGTGACCTACAACCAGTATCAGGCGGGGATGATCGACTATCTCGACGTCGCGACTACCGAAAACACCAGCCTGACGCAACAGCAAAGCGTCCTGTCACTGCTCAGCACCCAGATGGTCACCAGCGTTAAGCTGATCGCCGCGCTGGGCGGGGGATGGAACGGGGATGTGGGTAAGTAAGAGAGTTTGAATGAAAGGGCTGGAAACAGCCCTTTCAGCGGGGTGCCAGAAGGACAGTTACACCATATATTCCGCGCTGGATTGACCGGGAGATGTCTCGATAGTTATTTGCCAGCGGTCGATGTTGATCTGATCATAATCGGGAAGCTGACGCAGCTCTTCGGGGGCTTTTACGCTGATGGCGAAACCAAAATCGACCTTCTCACTCATTATTCTTCCTTAAGATCCATCAGATGAGTATTCCTGCCAACACGGCGCAAATCCCTGATTACCGTGGAGGGTATCGCTTGTTTCAGTGGTGATGGCGTTTCGACGGTTGCATCGAGAATATCCAAAATGCTGCGGTGAGTATGCGTCAGTTCGATAGTGCCCCAGGGCGTCGGGTCGTCATGAAGGCCAGTCGGTCGACCAGTATCTGCGAAATGATGCCATATGCCGATAATGCAGATTCCAGACTGACGTAGTTGTATTCCCCGATGTCAATGCACGCGCGGGATCCTCAGGGAATATTTTCTACAGATCACGCAACAAAAACGCCGACTTCTGCCAGCGTTTCCTTTTACTCAAAAAATCTTCACAGCCAATAATGAATAATTAGCAGGTGTGACGGCGGGCGAAAATGCGTGAATATTAAAATATTGGAATGATGGCCGCAGGAATGGTGTGGGAAAAATATTATCGCCGCATTAGCAGATACGCTCAGTACGGCTCCTCCCCCTGCGAAGGGGGAGGTTGGGTGGGGGTATTAAAGACAACCCGGTGGTGGCATGTTCAACGATTCAAAACAGAAAGAATTACGCAAGGATCTGCGGGGAAATCTTACTTATCCAGAGTTTGTTTTATGGCAGGCGGTCCGGTGTAAAGCGCTGGGTGTTAAATTTCGCCGTCAGCATGGGATTGGGCGCTATATCGTGGATTTTTACGCCGGTGAGGTGAGGCTGGTGGTTGAGCTGGATGGTGAAAGTCATTTCAGTGAGGAAGGAATGGCGGCGGATAAAATCAGAACTGACTTTCTGTGTGATTCAGGAATGAAAGTTATCCGGTTTACGAATCTTCAGGTTATGCAGGAATTACCTGAAGTTCTTGAGCATTTGATAAGTGAAATTGCACGTCGGAAGACAAATTTAACCTTCTGATTTTATTTGTAATACCCCCTCCCAGCCTCCCCCTTCGCAGGGGGAGGAGTTAAATCCCGATCGGCTTCCTCCTCTGTTGCAGGGGTTGGAGTAGAAACTCGGTCGGCTCCCTCCCCTGCGAAGGGGAGGGCTGGGGTGGGGTATTAATGGTTACTCGGTGAAAAAATTCCCACCAAAATAATTTTTATCAGTATTTAGCTCAGTTAACTCATCAATATTACATTTCATCTTATCTATCAATGACCTGATCACTATTCCTCTGGTTTTATCCCGTTTTGGGATAATTTTTCTCCCGGTTTACTCTTCCTGTGTAGACGTTTTATTTACTCATAACTCAGGAAAGGAGCCTCCATGAACAAAGCACAAAATTACACCGACTGGCATCAGGCAGACATCATTGCGGCATTGCGTAAACGGGGTACGACGCTGGCAGCGGTATCGCGCAGTGCGGGATTGAGTTCATCGACGTTGTCGAATGCGCTGTCGCGGTCATGGCCGAAAGGGGAGAAGGTGATTGCACAGGCGCTGGATGTGCATCCGAGCGTGATCTGGCCGAGCCGTTATTTTGATGCGCGGGGAGAGCTGGTAGTGAAAGTCATTCGGAATTCAGCTAAATCCTGAGTGATGATGAGCTTTTTTGGAAGCTTTGCCGCAGCGATGAAAGTACAGAGTTGCTGATAAAACAGTAATCTATATTCTGCACACTGCTCTGTAAGTGAATACATTTTGTTCAGTGGCTACATGAGGGCTACAATGTAGCTACACGACAAAATTGATCCGGAGGTTTTATGACTGACACTGTTGTCAGAGCTCGAGTAACTTCAGCGTCAAAGGCTGCTGCAATGGCAAACGCAAAGGCAATGGGGTTGGATCTTTCGACAATCATTCGAATGGTTGTAAATAGGTTGGCTGTGAATGCTGAGCTACCCGTCGATTTGTTGCAGCCTAATGCAAAAACACTTCAGGCCATTCGTGATATGGAAAATGGAATTGGTGTTGAAAGTGTCGCAACGATTGAGGAGTTGAAGCACGATCTGGGATGGTGATATGTGCTAAGGATTGTTTATCAGACAAGATTTAAAAAGGATGCGAAAAAATACAACAACGACAAACGAGCGCAGGGAGCTATTCTGGAGACATTATCCTTGTTGCAGACGGGTGAACCTTTACCTATTCGATATTGTGAACACCGGCTTTCAGGTGGTTATGCGGGATATATGGAATGCCATGGTGCGCCAGATCTTTTACTCATTTATCAGAGAAATGACGAAGAATTAAAATTGTACCGGGTAGGGAGTCATTCTGAATTATTCTGATATCAGATGAACCCTGCGAAAAACGCCGACTTCCGCCGGCGTTTCCATTCACTCAAAAATCACTCCTTCCAGCCGCCTCCTAACGCTTTATACAAACTGATGTCCTGATTCAGTTGGGCAAGTTGTGTGGTGATCAGCGTTTGCTGAGCAGAATACAGCGAGCGCTGGGCGACCAGTACGCTCAGGTAGTTATCGACTCCGCCTTTGAAGCGCATCTGCGAGAGATCGTAGTTGCGCTGATTGGCGTCGGCGTCCTGCTGGCGGGCCAGCAGTTCATCTTTGTAGGTCGCCTGACCGGCTAAGCCGTCGGAGACTTCCTTGAACGCCGTCTGAATTGCTTTCTCATAATTGGCGATATCAATTTTCTTCGTGTCTTTAGCGATGTCGAGATTGGCCTGATTCACGCCACCGTCGAAGATCGGGATATTAACCGATGGCATAAATGACCACGCACCGGTGCCGCCGTCGAACAGTTTACTCAGGCTGCCACTTTCTGTGCCTGCCGTGCCGGTCAGCGTAATGCTTGGGAAGAACGCTGCACGCGCCGCGCCGATATTGGCATTAGCCGCTTTCAGCGTATGTTCAGCGGAAATAATATCCGGACGACGGGTCAGCAGATCAGAGGGCAAACCGGCCGGTGTCTGCGGGAATTTCCAGTCCTGTTGCAAGGTGGCGTTCGCCAGCAAACGCTGTGGAATGGTGGTGCCGACCAGCAGTGTCAGTGCATTGACGTCCTGACGTACCTGACGTGTGTACTGGGCGATGTCGGCCTGCGCCGCGCGCACCGTGGTTTCGGCCTGCACCAGATCCTGTGAAGTGTCGATGCCGGAATCGTAGCTGCGTTTGGTGAGTTCGTAAGATTTTTTCTGACTGTCGGCGGTACTGATCGCCAGTTTTAGCAGATCGTTATCCGCCGCCAGACTCAGATAGCCGGAAGCGACTTCAGCCACCAGCGAAATTTGCGTGGCGCGCTGTGTAGCTTCTGTCGCCAGATAAGTTTCCAGCCCCTGATCGCGCAGGCTGCGTAAGCGGCCAAACAGGTCAACCTCATAAGACGTTACGCCCAGATTCGCGCTGTATTGCTGATACGTCACCGGTCCGCTGGTTTGTGTTGAATACAATCCGCCCGGCAGATGCTGGTTGGTTTCACCGGCGCTGGCGTCGAGTGTCGGCAGCAGCGCGGCACGGTCAATCTGGAAGGTAGCGCGGGCGGTATCGACGTTTAATGCCGCGACCCGAAGGTCGCGGTTGTTAGCCAGGGACATGCCAATCAGCTGCTTCATCGCCGGTTGATTGAAGAAGGCTTTCCAGCCGATATCCTGCGCAGCACCGGTTTTGGCGCCGTCCCAGTTGCTGGCAACCGGCAGCGCAGGGCGCTGATAATCCGGCTCCATCGTACAGCCGGCCAGCAGGGTGAGTGAAAACGCGCCGATAAGCGACAGCGCGAAATGCGGTTTATTCATGGTGTGTTGCCTCTGGTGCAGGAAGCGCCTTATCGTGTTTTTTCGATTTGCGGGTGAACAGATTCACAACCGTGACGTAGAACATCGGCACGAAGAAGATCGCCAGGAAGGTGGCCGTGAGCATGCCGCCGACCACCGCCGTCCCGATGGAATGCTGGCTGCCCGCGCCCGCGCCGCTGGAAATGGTCAGCGGGAATACGCCGAGGACGAAGGCCATTGAGGTCATGATGATCGGCCGGATACGCAGCTTGGCCGCTTCGATGGCCGCTTGTGCCACCGACATCCCTTCGTTCTCATGCAGCTCCTTGGCGAACTCAACAATCAATATGGCGTTCTTCGCCGCCAGCCCGACGGTCGTCAGCAGGCCAACCTGGAAGAAGACATCATTCGACAACCCGCGCAGCAACACAGCACCGATGGTGCCTAAAATCCCCAGCGGTACCACCAGCATGACGGAGAACGGAATTGACCAGCTCTCGTACAGCGCCGCCAGACACAGGAACACCACGATCATCGACAGACTGTAAAGCGCCGGTGTTTGTGAGCCGGAAAGTTTCTCTTCGTAGCTCAGGCCGTGCCATGCCACTTTGTAACCCGGTGGCAGTTTGGCCGCGATTTCCATCACCGCCTCGTTGGCATCGCCTGAGCTGTAGCCCGGTGCCGGTGAACCCATCAGTTCGACGGAAGACACGCCGTTGAAACGTTCATAACGCGGTGAGCCGTACACCCATTTGCCGCTGCCGAAGGCGCTCCACGGCACCATATCGCCGCTGGAATTACGGAAATACCAGTTGTTCAGATCTTCAGGCGTGACGCGGGAAGCCGCCTTGCCCTGGATGTAAACACGCTTCACGCGGTCGTTGTACATGAACTGGTTCACATACGCTGAACCCCAGGCCGCTGACAAGGTGTTGTTAATGTCGTCGAGGCTCAGACCCAGCGCCTGCGCCCGTTCATCGTCAATTTCCAGCTGATATTGCGGTTCATCTTCCATCCCGTTCGGGCGCACAGCCATCAGGCGTTTGTCCTGTGACGCCATTTGCAGGAACTGATTACGCGCGGCCATCAGGGCTTCATGCCCCTTGCCATTGGTGTCTTGCAGGAAGAAGTCGAAGCCGGTGGCATTACCCAGTTCCATAACGGCTGGCGGAACGAAAGCAAATACGCGGGCATCTTTGATGGTGGCGAAATGCGCCATCGCACGACCGGCCAGCGCCTGAACTTTTTGCGCGGCGGCCGGGCGGTCGGCCCAGGTTTTCAACTGCACGAAGGCAATCCCGACATTCTGGCCTCGTCCGGCGAAGCTGAAGCCATTGGCGGTAAACACCGAGGAAACGATGCCGCTTTCCTGCGTCATCAGATATTCCCGGACGTTATCCAGCACCTGCTGGGTTCGTTCCGCCGAGGCGTTGGCAGGCAACGTCGCCTGAACAAACATCACGGCCTGATCTTCATCCGGCAGGAAGGTGGTCGGCACACGGGTGAACATAAAGCCGGTGGCGATCACGATCAGCAGGTAGATGCCCATAAACAGACGGCGGCGTGAGATGACCGTGCCGACGGCGCGGGTGTAGCGCATCGCGCCTTTGTCGAAGTTACGGTTAAACCAGCCCGCGAAGCCTTTCTGCGATTTTTCCTCGTCGTTGTGTTTGATGATGGTGGCGCACAGCGCCGGGGTGAAAATCAGCGCCATCAGCACCGAAAGCGCCATCGCGGATACGATGGTGATCGAGAACTGACGGTAGATGATCCCGGTTGAGCCACCGAAGAACGCCATCGGCACCAGTACGGCAGACAGCACCAGCGCGATACCAAACAGCGCGCCCTGGATCTGTTTCATCGATTTGATGGTGGCGTCTTTCGGCGAGAGCTTTTCCTCCGTCATCACACGTTCGACGTTTTCCACCACTACGATGGCATCATCCACCAGCAGGCCTATCGCCAGCACCATCCCGAACATGGTCAGGGTGTTAATGGAATACCCCGCTGCCGCCAGAATACCGAAGGTACCGAGCAGCACTACCGGCACCACCAGCGTGGTGACCAGCGTTGCGCGCAGGTTTTGCAGGAACAGCAACATCACGCAGAACACCAGCACGATGGCTTCGATCAGCGTTTTTACCACTTCCTCAATCGATGCGCTGACTACCGGCGCGGTCTGGTACGGGAACTCGACTTTCACGCCAGCAGGCAGAGAATCTTCCAGCCCGGCGATGGTTTCTCTTACTGCTCTGTCGGTGTCCAGCACGTTCGCGCCGCTTGCCAGACGCAGGGCGATAGCGGTAGAGGGCCTGCCGTTAAACGTGGAGGAGATGGAATAACTTTCCGGCCCCAGATCCACGTTGCCGACATCACTGAGACGCACCTGAGAACCGTCGGCGTTCACTTTCAGCAGCACGTTTTTGAACTGATGAATGCTGTCGAAACGGGTTTTACCAATGATCGTGGCGCTGAGTTTGCTGTCTTTGACCGTCGGCAGGCCGCCGAGGGAACCGGACGACACCTGTACGTTTTGCGCTTCAATCGCCGCGCTGACATCACTTGGGACCAGCTGATATTTATACAGTTTTGCCGGGTCGAGCCAGATACGCATCGCGTATTCTGAACCGAGCAGCAGGAAGTCGCCGACGCCTTTGGTACGTACGATCGGGTCTTCCAGTTTGGTCACCAGCAGGTTACTCAGATCCGAGTTACTCATTTTACCGTCGGTCGAAATCAGGCTGACCAGCAGCATGAAGTTGGCCTGATATTTGGCAATACGGATCCCCTGATTGACCACCTCGGTCGGCAGTTGCGATTCGGCCAGCGACACTTTGTTCTGTACCTGAACCTGCGCGATATCCGGGTTAGTACCCTGATCAAAGGTGGCAATGATTGTGGCACTGCCGTCGCTGTTACTTTGCGATTCTATATAGCGCAGGTTATCCAGCCCGTTCAGTTGCTGTTCAATGACCTGAACTACGGTGTTCTGGGCGGTTTCCGCTGACGCACCCGGATAGGTGACGCTGACGGAAATCGCCGGAGGCGCGATATTCGGGTACTGGCTGATCGGCAGTTTCATGATCGACAGCGCACCGGCGAGCATGATGACGATGGCGACAACCCAGGCGAATATGGGGCGGTTAATAAAGAAAGTAGACATTCAGCTCACCTATTGCGCGGAAGGATCGGTCATCGCGAGATTAGCCTGTTCGGCAGGGGCACTGGCTTTACGCTCGGTGGCGTTGACTTTGGCACCCGGCCTGACGTTCTGTAATCCGTCGGTGATCACTTTGTCGCCGTCATTCAGCCCCTGACTGACTAACCAGTTACCGTTCATCATCTGACCGGTGGTGATGGAACGCTGCTCAACGGTGCTGTCGGCTTTCACCACATACACATAAGGCGCACCTTTGACGTCATGCATGATGGCTTCCTGCGGTACCAGAATACCTTTGTCATCAATGCCTTGTTGTAACTGGGCGTGAACAAACATACCCGGCAGCAGTTCGTCGTGCGGGTTCGGGAAAGAGGCCCGCAGGGTAACGGAACCGGTACTTTGCGACACGGTGACTTCGGAGAATTCCAGCTTGCCCGGCAGGGCGTATTTGCTGCCATCTTCCAGCGTCAGGGTGGCCTGCGCGGCGTTGTCACCGGCGGATTGCAACTTACCGGAAGCCAGCGCGCGACGCAGTTTCAGCAAATCTTGTGAGGATTCATTGACGTCAACATAGATAGGATTGAGCTGATCGATAGTGGTCAGATATGCCGTCTGGCCGCTGGTCACCAGCGCACCTTCGGTATACAGCGAGCGGCCAATATGGCCGGAAATCGGCGCGTACACTTTGGTGTATTGCAGATTGACACGGGCGGTCTCGACATCCGCTGCGGCTTCGCGCTCGGCGGCCACGGCATCATCATATTGCTGACGGCTGACCGCCTGCGCTTCAACCAGCGGTTTATAGCGGCGGGCGGTGGCGTCGGCGCTTTTCCAGGTCGCCATCGCGCGATCGAAAGAGGCCTGATAGGTTGACGGATCAATCTGATAAAGCTGCTGACCGGCTTTGACTTCGCTGCCTTCCATGAACAGACGTTTTTGGATCACGCCGCTCACCTGCGGACGGACTTCCGCGCTGCGAACCGCCGTGGTGCGGCCGGGCAGACTGGTGGTGAGGGCGACGGGCTGGCTGTGCAAAGTAACGACATTCACCGCAGGAGCCTGTGCTGCCGGGGAAGCAGAACTGGCAGAACCATCACATGCGGAAAGCAGTACCACTGTACTGACAGAAAGTAACTTCAGGCGCATAGAATTCACTCTTTTGGGGGAATTGAGAATAACCATTCTCAACAAGTCCTTCACTATACGAGAGCGCCTGATTTCCCGGTGTAAGGATATTGTCATCACCCATGTTTCTATATTTCAAAACATGAGGATTATGTTGCTACATAATCCCTTGTTCTTGTGGGGTTTTAGTCTTTTCGTGCAGTGGAAAATGGCAGGAAAGTCATTACTTAGTAAACTAATTAATAGGCCATAAGAATAATTATCAGAGGGATGTTCTAAAAGTGAATGAATTGTTAGGTGTTAAAAAAGTGTGATGCATATCAAACAAATTTATACATTTTAACCTGCTCCTTACCTGAAAAGACTAAGGGATTAAGCCCGCAGCCGTTACCTTAAGGGCCGAGAACGAGCAGTTCTCACATTTGCTTGTTGCCAGCCGTTTTGAACAGCGGCCAGTTGCAACCCCCATGCCCACAGTCCGATGTGGGCTTTTTTTTGCCTTTGCACCGCCAGCCAGCTTTCCTCTCGCAAAACTGTGATCCCTTTCATACTCCTGACTGCTATGTCTATACAACTATACATTCTGTGACTTAACTCAATTAACGGTTTATTTTTAGCCAGCGAATTGAGGGAAGACAGATGATAAAACTTGGCAGCAAGGTTCACGATCTGGGGAAAGCCCTGATGACGCCTATCTCGGTGATTGCCGCCGCCGGGATTTTCTTAGGCCTGGCCGCCGCATTGCAGAATCCGGCGGTCACTGGTGAAACCTTTACCCAGATGAAAACATTGCAACTGGTCATCGGCTTTATCCGTCAGGTCTCCGGTGCGCTGTTCGCTAATTTGCCGTTGTTTTTTGCGGTCGCCACGGCAATGGGGCTGGCTAATGCAGAGAAGGCCACGGCGGCGTTTTCCGCCGTGATCGGTTTTGTCGGGCTGCACGTCGGGGTTAATTACAGCCTGCTGGCGCAGGGTATTACGCCGGAAACCATTACGGTCGCCAAACTCACGGCAAAAGGCATGACCGAAAGTGACGCGATGATTTACGCCGCCGAGTTCACCAACACGCTGGGGATTTTCACCTACAACATGAGCGTGCTGGGCGGGGTGCTGGTCGGCCTGATCACCATGTGGCTGCACAACCGTTTCTATACCATCGTGCTGCCGACGGCGATCGCGTTTTTTGGCGGGCGGCGTTTTGTACCAATTGTCACCGTGCTGGTGCTGCCGATCGTCGGTGTGCTGATGTCGCTGATCTGGCCGACGATCGCCCAGGGGATCCAGTGGATCGGCGAGCTGATCGGGCGCACGGGCGAGATCGGCACCTTTATTTATGCCACCTCAGAACGTTTGCTGATCCCGACCGGTTTGCATCACATCATTAATGAAACCGTGCGCTTTACCCCCATCGGCGGTGTCACCACGGTGGATAACCAGAGTATTGTCGGCGCGCTGAATATCTTTAATGCTGCGCTGGCCAATCCGGGCACGATCTCCGATGCGGTCACGCAGCAGGCGACGCGCTTCCTGGCGCAGGGGAAAATCCCGGTGATGATGTTCGGGTTACCGGCGGCGGCGCTGGCGATGTATCACTGCGCGCGGCCGGAACATAAAGGCCGTGTGAAAGCGCTGATGCTGGCGGGCGCACTGGCGTCATTTACCACCGGGATCACTGAACCGCTGGAGTTCTGCTTTATTTTCGTTTCGCCGGTGCTGTATTTCCTGCATGCGGTGCTGACGGGGTTGTCGTTCGTGCTGATGCAAATGCTGCATGTGATGATCGGTAACGTGCAGGGCGGGGCGATCGACTTCCTGATCTTCGGCGTGCTCGGCGGCAGCCGCACGCACTGGTGGTATCCGCTGATCCTCGGCATCATCTACGCGCCACTGTATTACTTCACGTTCCGCTGGGTCATTCTGCGGATGCAGGTAAAAACGCCGGGGCGTGAGGATGAAAATGATGCCGAAGAACGCGCAAAACCGGCGCAGGGCACGGGCGAAAAAACCAAAAATATCATCATCGGTCTGGGCGGCGAGGGGAATATTACGGCGGTCGATTGCTGTTTCACCCGCCTGCGCGTGAAGGTCAAAGATATGACTCAGATACAGGATGGCACATTAATGAAAACCGGCGCGATGGGGGTGAAACGCATCACCGAAACGGATGTGCATGTGATCTATGGCCCGCAGGTTGAGCAGGTGGCGAATCTGGTGAAGGCGGAATTGTCGGGCATTGCCTGACGGCGCTTAAGCTTTCACTTTGGCATGGACGCTGAAGCCATAGTTTTTCTGGTTGTAGTAGACATCAGACACTTCAAACAGCGTGCCGTCAGTGAACGACACAATCGCGTGGGAATGCAGCACCGGCTGGTCGCGTGACAGGTTGAGCGCGACGCGTATCTCGTTGGACGGCAGTTCTGCCGAAATCAGTTTGGTGCTGCCCGCAGGCTGGAAACCTTTCGAGCGAATATAAGCATATTTTGACGATGTCATGGCGGCGCGCGTGATATCCGGGAACCGGTCGCACAGCATCCAGCATTGTTCATACACAAACGGCTCATCACCGAGCAGACGCAGGCGGATCATAAAATAAACTTCAGTACCGGCGGGAATATTCAGTTCGCGGGCAATGTCTTCACTGGCAGGCATACGGCGAAATTCCAGCACCTGATTTTCAATGCGCTGATTATTTTCCTGGGCGACTTCGCTGGCGGTGAGATGCCGGTCGAGCGGCAGAATGATTTTCTGCTGCTTTGGCGGCTCAACGACAAAGGTGCCGCGACCGCGAAAACGGGCCACACGCCCCTGACGCACCAGATAATCCACAGCTTTTCGCGCGGTCATGCGCGAGACACCATAGATTTCGCACATGGCGGCTTCGGTCGGAATCGGATCTCCGGGGCGGATTTCACCGGTGCTGATTTTTTCGGTAAGTTGCTGCTCAATTTGCAGATAAAGCGGCGTGAACGAATTTTTGTCTATCTTCATTAACCCTTACCTCCGACCCTTTTAAATTTCACTTAAGAATAATTGTATAGTCAGCTATACAAAGCAGCCAGCCACCCTGTTGGTTTTCTGCTCAAAATGGGTTTCAGCACACACAAAAAATAAAGGTTGCTGACATCAGCAACCTTTCTGCATTTTGAAACCACTTTCCGGTGGCGTCAGGCGTTATTCAGGCAACAGCGCCGTGGAGGTGAATCCGCACGGGCCATTTTCCTGATTTTTGAACCGCCAGCAGTGCTGATGGTATTTCGCGACCGAATTACGGTGCGCCACACTGATAACTGACGTTTCCGGCAATTCGCTCAGCAGCAGAGCGTATACCTGTTGTTCGGTTTCGTCATCCAGTGCGCTGGTGGCTTCGTCGAGGAACAGCGTATCGGGTTTGATCAACAGCGCACGGGCAAAGGAGAGCCGCTGCTGTTCACCCGGCGAGAGGCGCTGGCTCCAGTTGGCGTAATCATCCAGAATTTCTACCGCCGCCAGATGTGACAGACGACATTGCGTCAGCACCTGTTGCAGTTGTTCATCCGTATATTCACGGCTGGCGTCAGGATAACTGAGCGCATCGCGCAATGTGCCAATCGGAATGTAACTGCGCTGTGGCAGGAACAGATAACGCTTACCTTCTGCCAGCGCAATATTGCCTGAGCCGTAAGGCCAGATACCGGCAATCGCACGCAGCAACGTTGATTTACCACAACCGGAAGGCCCGGCAATCAGCACGCGTTCGCCCGGTTGCATGGCAGCAGAAATATTGCAAAACAGCGGATTCCCGTTCGGCAGGTTCAGCGTCAGTTTATCAAGCTGTAAGGCGTGTTCGGTGCTTTTGCCTACGCTGATGCCGCGCGGCTGAGCGTTAACCTGATCGATTGCCGCATTGAAACCGGCAAGACGGTTAACCGTGGCTTTCCAGTTTGCCAGATCGGTAAAGGCATCGATGAACCAGGACAACGCGCCCTGCACCTGACCGAACGCGGAAGCAATCTGCATCAGCGCACCCATCTGGATCGCGCCGGCGAAATAGCGCGGTGACGCCACCAGGATCGGGAAAATATTGGCAAACTGCGCGTAAAAGTTGGATGCCACGTTCAGGCGACGGGTGACGCGCATGATAGACCACCAGTTGGTTTTGATGGATTCAAACTTGCCGGTCAGCTGATCGTGCTCGTTTTTTTCACCGTGATACAGCGCGATCGCGTCGCTGTTTTCACGAATACGGATCAGGCCAAAACGGAAGTTCGCCTCGAACCATTCCTGATTAAACCCGAGTCTTACCAGGGGTTTACCGATATACCAGATAATGAAGGAACCAATGGCGGCATAGAGCAGCGCGAACCACAGCATGTAGCCGGGGATTTCAACGTGATGGCCCGCGAGCATAAAGTTCAGCGGCCCGCTGATCGACCACAAAATAAATACGAAGGAGAACAGCGTCACCACGCTCGACAGCAGACCGAGCACCAGAGAAAGTGTCCCGCTGGTCAGGGCATTCAGGTCATCGGAAATACGCTGATCGGGGTTATCCACCTGATGCTGATACTCCGTGTAATAATAGGCGTGATTGGTCAGCCACTTCTCCATATACTCTTCAGTCATCCAGCGCCGCCAGCTCATTTGCAGACCCTGCGTCAGATACACTCTGTAGATGGCGATAACGATGAACAACAGCGCCAGCCAGGTAAATTTAAATAGCTGGGCTTTGAAAACCGGATAGTTTCTGTTTTGCAGCGCGTCATAAAAGACACGGTTCCATTCGTTAAACTGTACGCTGAGGTACACACCGGCCAGCGAAAGGATGATGATTGTGGTCAACATGCTCCAGGCACGCCACTTTTCTTCTGAGCGCCAGTAAGGCTTAATTAACTGCCAGACGGCGCCCCATTGCGCCGATTTCCCAGGTTTTTTAGTCATAATAGCCATGTGTAATCGATATGTTGTAAAGCCAATCATCCCAGAATGAGTGGCTCAGTGCGATAGGGCAATGAGCCACTTGTAAGGATGTTTTTCCAGCACGAAGCTCTGTAGACCACAAAAGTAGAAGGATGTTTGATGAAAGTCGCAGTGAATTTACTGCTGGTGGCAGGATGTTTTGCCAGTGTTCAGGCGTTTGCCCAGATTGATGAACCGGATATCGACGCCGATTGTGTTAAAGCCGGGATTTATGCCGCTGCCGGAAAAGTGGCTTATCAGCAGGGTGATATGGGCAAAGCCCGGGAAATTTTTCGTAATCAGGTCGCCTGGAGCGAGTTTTGCCATAAGCCGCAGGACCAGATTGCCACGGCCTACAACAACATTGCGTTGACCTACATAAAGCAGGGCGATTATCTGAAAGCCAAGGCCTGGCTGATGCTGGCACCTGCTGACAAAAAATCACAATACAACCTGAGTCAGATGCAGCCAAAACTGGATGCCTTGCCACCAGCCGAAAGTCCGGCAGGGATTTACTGGCAATATGCCGGGTTTGGTAGCTGGAATATCGTCGAAGTGAAAGCCGAAGAAGCGCAGTTTAAAATCGATTTCAGCGGTTTATACATGGGGCAGATGTCACTGTATTACGGCCCGAATACCGGCGATTTTTCGGTGGTGACGGCAATCAAGGATAATCACGCGGTTTACCACGAAGCCGATGATGCCTCCGCCGGTGGCGGCGAGTGTAGCGTGGACATGAATTTCGCACCCCGGAGCGTTAAACTTCACACCACCAATGACTGCGGTTTCGGTCACAACGTGCAGGCCGAAGGCGAATTTGTACGGGTGACGCCGTAAGTTTAAAACCCGCCTCAGGCGGGTTTTAAGGGCTAATACCTCGTCAATGCACATTTCAACTTTTTGATTTTGCTGCAATACACCAGCCCAACCTCCTCTCGCAGGGGAGGGAGCCGATCGACGTATGCCTTTAGCCGAAGAGGGCGCCGAGTCAGGTTATATTCACTGCGGCCACTTCATTTCGCCCTTCAATACTTTCGCACTCAGTTGTAATGAAGAATCGTCTTTCAGTTGCGGATAATGTTTTTTCATCGCGGCGATAAGCGCGGCAGAATCTTTCGCTTTCGGTAATTCTTTTTCCAGCGTCAGCAGATACTGGCGGGTGAATTCCACCGATTCCAGCGTTTTTGGCGCGCCCGGCAGGAAATGTCCCGGTACAACGACTTGCGGATTAAGACCGGTAATTTCATTGAGCGCTTCTACCCACTGTTTACGGGATTTCGGCGTCTGCGTATCTGCTGTCCAGACATGCATGTTATTGCCATTCACCAGCACGCCGCCCACTACCGCTTTCAGCGACGGGATCCAGACAAACGTCCGTTCTTTATCTACGCCCTGAACCTCAAACTTATGGCCTTCGAGTTCAAAGGTCGTACCTTTCAGCGGTTCAGGAACCACAACAGATTTTGGCGCATTGTCTTTCAACTGCGGTCCCCAGAAAGCGACTTTACCGTCTTTGCTGGCGTTGATCTGATCGATGGTGGCCTGCGTTGCCACGATTTTGGCGTCCGGGAACGCGGCATGGATGACATCCAGCCCGAAGTAGTAATCCGGGTCGGACTGGCTGATGTACACCGTCGTCAGTTTCTTGCCGGTTGCCTTGATCATTTCCACCAGTTTTTCTGCGTCATTGCGCTGGAACTGCGCGTCGATCAGAACCGCTTCTTTATCGCCGGTAATGATTTCAGAAGAAACCGGGAAAACGCTTTTTTCACCGGGGTTATACACGTCCATTTTCAGTGCACTGGCGGCGTGAGCGGACAGGCTGCTGCCCAGCAGGGCGGCGATCAGAGTCAGATGTTTCAGTTGCATGGGTTTTCCTCAGAGACGTAAATAATCACATTCAGTAAGACTCTACTGTACGTTGCATAATCCGCGGGAAAAACCGGATAATGCGCAACTGTTTGTTGCATAAACCGGACGAATCATGGACAGAATTACCGCTGCACAAGTGTTTGTTGCCATTGTTGAACGGGGAAGCATGGTCAGTGCTGCCGAATCGCTGAATATGTCGCGGGCGATGGTGACACGTTATCTGTCGGAGATGGAAAAGTGGTCGGGCGCGCGCCTGCTGCACCGCTCCACCCGCAAACTCAGCCTGACGGATGCGGGCGAAAACACGCTGGCGCGTTGCCGGAAAATGCTGTCGGTGGCGGCGGAAATGAGCAGCGTGGCGGATACGGGCGATGAAGCGTTGCGCGGTTTGCTGCGTCTGAGTTGCTCACAATCTTTCGGGCAGGGTGCGGTGGTGATTGCGGTCAGTGAATTTTTGCGCCGACATCCGCAGGTCAGTATCGATCTTCAGCTGGAAAGCCGGGCGATCAATCTGGTGGAAGACCGGATCGATCTGGCGCTGCGCATCACAAACGATCTGGATCCGAACCTGATCGCCCGGCCGCTGGCGCTGTGTCCGTCGGTCGTCTGCGCGTCGCCGGCTTATCTGGCCGCGCAGGGTACGCCGCAGCATCCGCAGGATCTGGCAGTCCACAACTGCCTGACGTACACCTGGTTCGGCAAAAGCCTGTGGCAGTTTGCACGGCAGGGTGAACAGGTCGCGATTCCGGTGAGCGGAAATCTGAGCGCCAATGAATCGCTGGTGCTGCTGACCGGGGCAGTGGAAGGCGCGGGAATCGTCATGCAGCCTTATTATTCGGCGGCACCCCTGATTGCCAGCGGCCAGCTCGTCGCCTTACTCAGCGGGTGGCAGCCACAGGAAATGGGGATTTATGCGATTTACATGTCCCGGCGGCAAATGCCGGCGGCGTTGCGAGCGCTGCTCGATTTTCTGGTGGAATGGTTCAAAGGCCATCCGCGCTGGCTGTCGCTGACAGAAGAAAAACGCTGAGTCACCGGCAGGGAATAAGCCAGTGGAATCGGTCCCTTTTTCGTCTTCCGCGCATTCCCTGCAATGTATTGTTATGTAAAGATTAATCCTGATATCGGGTGTTTTTCAGGCAGCAAGGGCACAGACTGCGTCTGGTCAAAAGTGTGATCAACGTGGTATTTAAACCCATCCGGCGCAATGCCGGTGCCTTTACTCATCACTAAAAATATCCGGAGTTTTTATGCCTGTCGCACTCCTGGCACTGGCGCTCAGCGCGTTTGCCATCGGTACCACTGAATTCGTCATCATGGGGCTGCTCCCCAACGTGGCGGGGGATCTGAATGTCAGTATTCCTTCTGCAGGCTGGTTAATCAGCGGATACGCGCTGGGTGTGGCAATCGGGGCACCGATCATGGCCGTGCTGACGGCAAAACTGCCGCGCAAGAACACCCTGCTGCTGCTGATGAGCATCTTTATTATTGGCAACGTGATGTGCGCGCTGTCGTACAGCTACGATTTCCTGATGCTGGCGCGCGTGATCACCGCGCTGTGTCATGGTGCCTTCTTCGGGATTGGCGCGGTGGTAGCGGCAAGTCTGGTGGCGCCTAACCGTCGTGCTTCAGCGGTTGCGCTGATGTTCACCGGCCTGACACTGGCTAACGTGCTGGGCGTTCCGCTCGGTACTGCGCTCGGACAGGCTTTCGGCTGGCGTTCAACCTTCTGGGTGGTGGCGGTGATTGGCGTGGCCTCACTGTTCGCACTCTATAAAAAGCTGCCGGATAAGAAAGAAGAAGAGCCGACTGATCTGCGTAAGGAAATCCGTGCGCTGGGTAGCCTGGGATTATGGCTGTCGCTGTCGATCACTATTTTCTTTGCTGCCGCGATGTTCGCGCTGTTCACGTATATCGCGCCTATCCTGACGCAAATTACCGGCGTGTCTGAGCACGGTGTCAGCTGGACGCTGCTGCTGATCGGCCTCGGTCTGACCATCGGTAACGTGCTGGGCGGGCGTCTGGCGGACTGGCGTCTGGGTATCTCGCTGACCCTGACTTTCCTGATGATCGCCATATTCTCCGTGCTGTTCAGCTACACCAGCGTTCATCTGGTGGCGGCGGAAATCACGCTGTTTATCTGGGCGATGGTGAACTTTGCCGCGGTGCCTGCCTTGCAGGTTAACGTGGTGACCTATGGCAAAAACGCGCCAAACCTGGTGTCGACCCTGAACATTGCGGCGTTTAACGTGGGCAATGCGCTGGGTGCCTGGGTGGGCGGCGCGGTGATTGAACGCGGAATGGGACTGAGCACTGTGCCGCTGGCGGCGGGCGCACTCGGCGCTATCGGCTTCGTACTGTGTGTGATCACTTTCCGCCGTGCGGCGAAGAAAGCGGAAAAAGCGGCCGCGTAATTCAGCCGCTAAAAAAATTAAAGGCCATGCAGGATTTCTCCGGCGTGGCCTTATTTTTTTCTGTTCAGCGCATCAGCGCGGCTTCAAGGCGATCGGCAAAGCGTTGCGCCTGCTGATGGCAGTGTTCGATAAATGTGGTGACCAGCGCCGAAGCGGGGCGGTGCAATGGCCGGATCAGGCTGACGGTAAAGGGTACGGCGACGCTGAATTCCCGCAGGACGAGTCCGTTGTCACAATAATCCAATGCGGTCAGCGGGTTGACGATCGACACGCCCGCGCCTTCGCGCACCATACTGCACACTGACGCGGCGCTGTGGGTTTCCATCACCAGCCGCCGCGTAACCTGTTGTTCCATAAATAACGTATCCAGCAGTTGCCGGTAACTGTCGGTCGCTGACAGGCTGATATAATTCAGCCCGCTGAAATCTTGTGGTGTGAGTCGCGATTTCTCAGCCAAAGGATGTCCGGCAGGCAGCACGCACACTTCGTTCAGTGTCAGCAGCGTCTGTCGCTCGGTTCCGGCTGGGGTCTGGGTGTTTTCCGTCAACCCCAAATCATGGCGCTGCGCCGACAGCCATTCTTCCAGCAGCGGCGATTCCTGCGGCACAATATTGAAACTGACGTCAGGGTAGCGGTCGAGAAACGGCTTACACACCGCAGGCAGCAACGACTGGCTGAATACCGGCAGGCAGGCGATGGACAGTTGTGCCTGCTCGAACTGGCGGATGCCTTCCGCTGCGCTGATAATTCTGTCCAGCCCGTAGTACGAGCGCTGCACTTCCTCAAACAGCCGTAACCCCTGCACCGTCGGATACAACCGTCCGCGCAGACGCTCGAATAACTGCAGATTCAGCAACTTTTCGCAGCGCGCCAGTTCACGGCTGACTGTCGGCTGCGAGGTATTGAGCAACGCAGCGGCTTCAGTCAGATTGCCGGTGGTCATGACCGCATGAAAAATTTCGATATGGCGCAGGGAAATAGCTGGCATGGTTTCATCCGCTAAGCGATGACAATAGCCCATATCATAAATGAATAGACTTGCCTGAAATAGATATTTTATCGCTGGTCTGCCACGCGGCATACTGAGGGAAATATGACGGACTTCAACTGACGGAAAATCTTATGCCACGCGCTCTGAACGATATGTCTACCGCGCTTAATGCCGCGAATTTACTGGCTCTGCCGCAACAATTTGGCTGCCCTGTGTGGGCGTATGACGCTGAAATTATCAAAGCGCGCATCGCGCAGTTGCGCCAGTTTGACGTGATCCGTTTTGCGCAGAAAGCCTGTTCTAATATTCATATCCTGCGTCTGATGCGCGAGCAGGGCGTGAAGGTCGATTCCGTTTCTCTGGGTGAAATTGAGCGTGCGCTGGTGGCCGGTTTTATTCCGGGCGGCACAGACAGTGAGATTGTGTTTACTGCTGACGTACTGGATCAACCGACGCTGGAGCGCGTGACAGCGCTGGATATTCCGGTGAACGCCGGTTCCATCGACATGCTCAGTCAGATTGGCCAGCACAAAGCCGGACATCCGGTGTGGCTGCGCGTGAACCCGGGCTTTGGTCACGGGCACAGCCAGAAAACCAATACTGGCGGGGAAAACAGTAAACACGGGATCTGGTATGCCGATTTACCGCAGGCGCTGACAGAGATTGCCCGTTACGACCTGAAACTGGTGGGCATTCATATGCATATCGGTTCCGGCGTGGATTATGGTCACCTTGAGCAGGTTTGCGATGCGATGGTGCGCCAGGTGATTGAAACCGGACACGATATTGAAGCGATCTCCGCCGGTGGTGGCCTGTCGATCCCCTATCATTTTGAAGAAGAATCCATTGATACCGGCCACTATTTTGGTCTGTGGAATCGTGCGCGCGAGCAGATTGCCGCGCATCTCGGGCATGAGATTAAACTGGAGATCGAACCGGGGCGTTTCCTGGTGGCGGAATCCGGCGTGCTGGTGGCGCAAATCCGTGCGGTGAAAAACATGGGCAGCCGTCATTTCGTGCTGTGCGACGCAGGCTTTAATGACCTGATGCGCCCGGCGATGTACGGCAGCTATCATCATATTTCACTGTTACCGGCCGATGGCCGCGATGTGAGCGGACAACCGCTGACGGATTCCGTGATCGCCGGTCCGCTGTGTGAATCCGGCGACGTGTTTACCCAGCAGGCAGGCGGCGGAGTGGAAACCTTCCCGCTGCCGCCGGTACACATCGGCGATTATTTGGTGTTCCACGATACCGGCGCGTACGGCGCATCGATGTCATCAAACTACAACACCCGACCTCTGCTGCCGGAAGTATTGTTTGAGAATGGCGTGCCAAGACTGATTCGTCGCAGGCAGACGGTGGAAGAGTTAATTGCTCTGGAGCTCTAGTCTCTGCGTCTGAGCCGGTGAGGTGGCTTGCTTTGCTCCTCCCCCTGCGAAGGGGGAGGCGGGGAGGGGGTTTTAAATACAAAGCAATGAGTTAAAGCACACTTTGAATTTTGTTTTTGACCTTAATACCCCACCCCAACCCTCCCCTTCGCAGGGGAGAAAGTTTACTTATCAAACATCTCTTTTCTCAGTAACACGATTTCTTCTGCCAGATCACGGCACAGCATGGCGGTCATCAGATGATCCTGCGAGTGCACCATGATCAGATTCACCGGAATTTTCCCCACGCCTTCATCCAGGCCAATCAGTTGCGTCTGTACTTTGTGCGCAACACGCGCCGCGTCGTCCGAGGCTTTCAGCATCGCATCAGCCTGTTCCCATTCTTTTTTACGTGCATGCTGAATCGCCATCATGGCGTTAGATCGTGCTTCTCCGGCGTTGATCAATAACTCCATCACCGTTTGTTCCAGATCGAATTCCATTGAAAACTCCAAATTGGTATACCAGAAAAGGGTGAATTCATCATATTGGAATTCCAATATTCACATGTGAGAACGCTGTCACAGAAATTAATTCGTATTCCGCTATTTTTTGGCATGCCACATTACGAAATTATTCCCGAAATATGGCCGACAGGATGATTTACAGAACCGGAATCTGACCCTGCTTCGTACGACACCTTTATTCCTCATTCAATATAAAAGGTGAAGACGAAATCAACACCTGTGAAGTATAGAAAAAAGAAAATGAGGTGCTGTCATGTCACTGAAAGACCGCTTTATCGATTCTCTGGGGGGATTCGCCAACACCTTTAATAGCTTCCGATACATCATGGCTATTAAGGCGTCTTTTATCACGTTAATGCCCGTTATTATTGTGGGGGCATTCTCAGTTTTAATTTCAAATATGGTGATGGATCCGAAAAACGGACTAGCGCATTTTGAAATGTTCTCCTGGCTGGCCACCCTCAAACCGATCATGAGCAGTATTAACTACGCCACGCTCAGTTTTCTGACCATCGGTGCGGTGTTTTTAATTGGTATCGAACTCGGGAAAATTAACGGCTCACGTTCGTTATTTCCCGGCCTGCTGGCAGTGATTTGTTTTATTGCCGTGACGCCAACCACCGTCGATATGATGGTTAACGGCCAGATGCAGGAAGTGAAAGATGTGCTGGCAAAACAATTCTCCGATACTAAAAGTCTGTTCCTCGGCATGTTTATTGCCATTCTGTCGGTGGAGATTTATTCCCGTCTGGAACGGGTTAACGGCCTGCGTATAAAGATGCCTGAGAGCGTACCGCCCAATGTGTCGGCGTCATTCTCGGCGTTAATTCCCGCCATTATTACCGTGGTGCTCGTCGCTACCTTCGGCTTTGTATTCCACCGCGTCACCGGCATGTATCTGTACGATGCGGTGTATCAGGTGATTCAGCGTCCGCTGGAATCGGTGATGCAAAGTCTGCCGGGCATTCTGCTGCTGATGTTTGTCGCGCAGCTGTTCTGGGTGATTGGTATTCATGGCAACCAGATGATTAAACCGATTCGCGAACCGCTGTTGCTCGGCGCCATCATGGTTAACATGACCGCGTTTGAGCAGGGTCATGAGGTGCCAAACATCATCACCATGCCGTTCTGGGATGTATATATGAGCATCGGAGGCTCGGGTTGTACCATCGGTTTGTTGCTGGCGGTGATGATCGCTACCCGCCGCAAAGAGATGCGCGAAATCGCCAAACTGTCCCTCGGGCCAAGTTTCTTCAACATCAATGAACCGGTGATTTTCGGTATGCCGATTATGCTCAACCCGATCCTGGCTATCCCGTTCATCATCACGCCGCTGATCACCGGCACCATCGGCTATTTTGCCACCAGCCTCGGATTCGCCGGACGCGCGGTGGTGATGGTGCCGTGGACCACACCGCCGATTATCAACGCCTGGCTGTCAACGGCCGGATCGATGGGCGCGGTGTTTACCCAGATTGGCTGCATTGTGGTGGCGGTACTGATTTATCTGCCGTTTGTGAAAGTCGCGGCGCGTCGTGCCGATCAGGCTCAGCTTGAAGCCATGCAGCAGAGCCAGAAACAGGCTGCCACGGCGTAAATTATTCGGAAAATGAGGGATGTTATGAGTAAGGTTTCAATCGCCATTCCTGACGGATTTATTCTCGGTGCCGCCGCCTCTGCGTGGCAGACCGAAGGCTGGAGCGGCAAAAAAGACGGGCAGGATTCGTATCTGGATCTCTGGTACAAAAATAACCGCCATGTCTGGCACAACGGTTACGGCCCGGCGAAAGCCACCGATTTCATCAACCGCTACAAAGAAGATGTGGCGCTGATGAAAGCCAGCGGGCTGAGTCATTACCGCACGTCAGTTAACTGGTCGCGCTTTTTCACCGACTATGAGTTGGGTACGGTCGATGAAGAATACGCGGCGTATATCGACGATCTGCTCGATGAGATGAAACGCAACGGCATCGAACCGATGCTGTGCCTGGAACACTACGAATTACCGGCGTTTCTGATCGAAAAATACGATGGCTGGAGCTCGAAAAAAGTCGTCGATCTGTTTGTGTTGTATGCAGAGAAAGTCTTCGAACGGTATGCCGGAAAAGTCAGCCGCTGGTTTACCTTCAACGAACCGGTGGTGGTGCAAACCCGCGTGTATCTGGATGCGATCCGCTGGCCGTTCGAGCAAAACACCGCGAAATGGATGCAGTGGAATCACCACAAAGTGCTGGCAACCGCCAGAGTGGTCGAACTGTTCCATCGCAAAAAATATCACGCCGCAGGTACCGTCGGGGTGATTTTAAATCCGGAAGTGACGTACGCCCGTTCATCGGCGGCGCATGACCAAAAGGCGGCGCATTTATACGATTTATTCTATAACCGCGTATTTTTGGACCCGATGATCAACGGGGAATATCCGCAGGAATTGCTGGAGCTACTGGAAAAGCACGGCGTACATTTCGATTATACAGAAGCGGAACTGGCGGTTATCCGTAATAACACCGTGGATGAAGTGGGTATTAATCTTTATTACCCGCACCGGGTGAAAGCACCGTCCCGCGAATGGAATAAAGACACGCCATTCCATCCGGCGTATTACTACGAACATTTCGAATTGCCCGGACGCCGGATGAATAAATCGCGTGGCTGGGAAATCTATCCGAAAATTATTTATGACATGGCGATGCGCATTAAAACGGAATACGGAAATATTTCGTGGTTTGTGGCTGAAAACGGCATGGGTATCGAAAATGAAGGCCAGTTTCGCGATGCCGTCAGCGGGGAAATTCAGGACAACTATCGTATTGAATTTATTGCCGAGCATCTTTACTGGACATTAAAAGCGCGTGAAGACGGCGCCAATTGTCAGGGATATATGCTCTGGGCCTTTACCGATAATGTCTCGCCAATGAACGCCTTTAAAAATCGTTACGGGCTGATCGAAATTGATCTTGATAACAATCGTGATCGCCGTCAGAAGAAATCCTCTCACTGGTTTAAATCACTCAGTGAAAGCGGTGTGTTGTCTTTAACGCTCGATGACCAGGAAAAATAACCTAAGGAAACACTATGAAACGAATCGTTTTAGCTTGTTCGGCAGGGATGTCCACGTCACTGGTGGTCACCAAAATGGAAAAAGAAGTCACTGCGCGGGGGCTGGAATATCAGATCTACGCGATCCCTGAAAACAATCTGCGTGACGAGCTTGAAGCCTATGGCCGCGATATTGTCGCCGTGCTGCTCGGGCCGCAGGTGCGTTTTAAACTGGCGGAGAATAAAAAGCTGACTGATGAACACGGCATTCCGATTGCGGTGATCGACATGGTGGCTTACGGCACGTTAAACGGTGCAAAAGTGCTGGATCAGGCATTATCTCTGATACAGTAACATCCGGTCTTTTTTGTTTTTTGCATCAGGGTGATTGTGTGGAAAAAGGTGTGGTTTCGCAGGACAGAAAGCAGTATCAGGAAATCGGGCATGACCTGCGTGAGCAAATCAAGCAAGGGCATTTCGCCGTGGGATCCCGCCTGCCGCCCGAACGCAATATGGCGGAAAACTACGGCGTCAGCCGGACGATTGTGCGCGAAGCCTTACTGATGCTGGAACTGGAGGGCACGGTGGATATCCGTCAGGGTTCCGGCGTGTACGTGATCCGCATTCCTTCTCAGGAAGAAGGCGAAGACGAACTGTTGTATCAGGGGCAGATTGGCCCCTTTGAAATCTTACAGGCGCGGCAGTTGCTCGAAAGTAATATTGCCGCGTTTGCCGCCAAAATGGCCACCAAAGCGGATATCGAAAATCTGCGCCGCACGCTGGAGCAGGAACAAATCGCCATCGTGGCTAACGACGAAAGCGGTGATAACGACCGGCTGTTCCACCTGCTGATTGCCGGTGCGACACAAAACCAGATGCTGCTCGATTCGGTGAAAAATATCTGGATGCACCGGGATTCCAGCCCGCTGTGGAAACAGTTACACAGCCATATAGCTACCCGCGGTTACCGCCTGAAATGGCTGGCTGATCATCAGAATATTTTGGCCGCACTGCGCCGCCGCGACGTCATGGGCTCGTATCAGGCGATGTGGCAGCACATGGAAAATGTGAAAAATACGCTGATGGAATTGTCGGATGTGGATGCGCCGGAGTTTGACGGCTATCTGTTTGAATCTGTGCCGATTTTTCAGGGAAAGATGGTCTGAAAGCGATGAAGATTATTAATCTGAGTGAACGGCCTGAATTTCAGGACGCGGTCACAGACTGGCTTTGGCAGGCATTTGGCAGCGAAAACAGCCGGGAGTTTTTTGCCAGCGTGGTGCGAAGCAGCCTGTCCGGCGCGGACTTACCGCAAACATTTATCGCACTCGAAGGCGACAGGCTGGCAGGAACCGTGGGCCTGTGGCGCTGTGATTTAATCAGCCGTCAGGATCTTACCCCGTGGCTGGCGGCGTTATACGTGGATGAAAATTTCCGTTCGTGCGGGCTGGGGCAGCAGTTACAGGCATTTGTACTGGAACAGAGCCGCCGCAGCGGCTTTTGTGAGTTGTATTTGTATGCCGAATTCACCGGCTATTACGAACGTTTTGGCTGGAAATACATCGGCGATGCGCTGGATTATCCGGATAAGCCGGTGCATCTTTTCCATCAACATCTTTAGCTGTTTGCCGGGCCGCTCACCGAGTGACGACGTACCAGCGTCGGGCTGAACATATGGGTTGTTTCCGGTAACGGCTGACCGTTTGCCAGCGCTAACGCCAGTTGCGCTGCCTGATTTGCCATCGCTACCACCGGATAACGTACGGTGGTCAGACGCGGGCGCAGATAGCGTGAAATCAGCACATCATCAAAGCCAATCAGCGAAATTTCGCCCGGCACATCAATACTGTTATCGCTTAATACCGATAATGCACCGGCGGCCATCGGGTCGTTGTAACAGGTCACCGCCGTAAATCCTTTGCCCAATCCCAGTAAATCCGCCATGGCTTTTTCACCACCGATTTCATCCGGTTCCGCGTAGGCAATCAGCTTGTCATCTACCGGAATGTTGTGTTCGGTGAGGGCGTCGATATAGCCCTGAAGCCGGTCGCTGGCATCGGAAATGCCGTGGTTGGAACATAAAATCGCGATGCGCTGATGGCCGGCCTGAATGAGGTGGCGCGTCGCCAGCCAGGACCCGTAGCGGTCATCGAGGGCGATACAGCGCTGTTCAAAACCCGGCAACGTGCGGTTAATCAGCACCATTCCGGGGATTTGCTGCATCAGGCTGGTCAGCTCATCTTCCGGCAGCATTTTGGCGTGAACCACTAACGCCGCACAGCGGTGGCGGATCAACTGCTCAATGGCCTGACGCTCTTTTTCAACGTTGTGATAACCGTTACCAATCAGCAGAAAATTGCCGGTGGCGTAGGCCACCTGTTCGACCGCTTTGACCATCGCGCCAAAAAACGGATCAGAAACGTCGGCCACGATCAGCCCCAGCGTTTCGGTTGCCTGTTGGGCGAGGGCGCGGGCGTTGGCATTCGGATGATATTGCAGATGCTGCATGGCGTTCTGTACGGCTTCCCGCGAGCTGTCGCTGGCTTTCGGGGAATGGTTTATCACGCGTGAAACGGTCGCAACCGATACGCCTGCCAGTTTTGCTACATCCTTAATCGTTGCCATAACACTTCCGTTTTCCGTGAGGGTAATCGTTTACACTGACCAGTTTTGCGGAAAAGACCGGTGGCTGCAAGGATGCTGATCGCAACTTTTTGATGTAAGCGCGATGTAACGGGAAAAGATCGTGGTGATTAACCGAAATCCCAGTGCGATAGGGTGGAAATGCGTTTTATTAAGATTATTTGTTCTTTGAAGTGTCAGCGCAGTGAATGGTATTTTTAAAGTCATTTATCTGCGCTGAGAAAAATAGAAATTATGTCGATAAAACGCTATCCGCAACTGGCCCACTGGGGCGCATATACCGCTGTGGTGGAAGATGGCCGCTTAATCCGTTGTGAACCTTATAAGGCGGATGCCGATCCTTCACCTCTGCTCGATTCCATTGCGCCGCTGGTCTATTCCGACAAACGTATCCGCAAACCGGCCGTGCGCCGCTCGTGGTTGAAACATCGCGAAAACAGCGATCGTTCTCTGCGGGGCCGCGAAGATTTTGTCGAAGTGGACTGGGATCTGGCGCTGGATCTGGTGGCCGAAGAGAATAAACGCGTGCGTGATCGCTACGGCGCTTCCGGCATTTTCAACGGCTCTTACGGCTGGTCATCGGCCGGACGTCTGCATCACGCCCGTTCTCTGGTGCGTCGTTTTTATTTCACCGGCGGCGGCGGGGTGGATCAGCAGGGCAACTACAGCTGGGGCTCGGCGCAATTTTTCCTGCCGTACGTTATCGGCACGTTTACCCCGCTGACCGGACGCGTGACCTCGTGGCCAAGTGTGGTCGAACACGCTGACATTCTGGTGGCATTTGGCGGTCTGGCTCTGAAAAATGCGCAAGTGGCGTCCGGCGGCGCGGTGGAACATACCCTGAAACCGGCGCTGGAACAGTTGGCGAAAAAAGGCACCCGCGTCATTAACATCAGCCCGATGCGCGACGACTGTCCGGAATTCGTGAATGCAGAGTGGATCCCGATCCGCCCGAACACCGATGCGGCGCTTATGATGGCCGTTGCGTTTGAGATTCAGCGTAAAGAAGCGCAGGACGAGGCGTTTCTGGCCAGCCATTGCGTCGGTTATCCGCAGCTTGCCGCCTATCTGCGCGGCGACACTGACGGCATACCGAAAACCCCTGACTGGGCAAGCCACATTACCGGCGTGCCGGCTGAGCGTATTGCGCGTCTGGCGGATGATCTGATCGGTGTACGCAGCTTTATCACCTGTTCTTATTCTGTACAGCGTGCTCACCGTGGCGAGCAGCCTTACTGGATGATGATCGCCATTTCCGCCATGCTCGGGCAGGTCGGTTTGCCGGGTGGCGGATTCTCCTTCGGTCACGGCTCGATGAACAGCGTGGGTAATCCGCGTTATGACACGCCGGGGCCTGCCGTCAGTGCCGGGCCGAATCCTTCTGGTTTGTCGATCCCCGTGGCGCGTATCAGTGACATGCTGCTCAATCCCGGCCAGCCGTATGAATTTCAGGGCGAGACGCTGAATTATCCGGATATTCACCTGGTGCACTGGGCGGGCGGTAATCCGTTCCATCATCATCAGCAACTGAACCGTCTGGTCGAAGGCTGGCAGAAGCCGGACACCGTGATTGTGCAGGATAACGTCTGGACGCCAGCGGCGCAGATGGCGGATATCGTGCTGCCTGCGACAACCTCGCTGGAACGTAATGATATCGGCGGATCGTCACGCGACCGCTTCGTGCTGGCGATGCATCAGGCTGTTGCACCACAACATCAGGCGCGTAACGATTTTGATATTTTCGCTGACATTGCTGACCGTCTCGGTTACCGCGAGCAGTTCACGCAGGGGCGTAATGAAGATCAATGGTTGCGCCATATTTACCGTCAGTGCGGCGAAGCGCAGAAAGGCACCGGCGTGGAATGGCCTGACTTTGAAACCTTCTGGGAGCGCGGTTTTGTTGAACTGCCGGTGCCGGAAAAAGATTACGTGTTCTTTGAGGAATTCCGTAAAAGCCCGCGTGCTAATCCGCTGGGGACCCACAGCGGCAAAATCGAACTGTTCTCCGAAACCATCGCGGGTTACGGTTATGACGATTTCGCGCCGCACCCGGAGTGGCAGCCGCCGGTCGAATGGCTGGGCGCGGAAAGTGCCAAACAGTGGCCGCTGCACCTGATTTCCATTCAGCCAAAAGATCGTCTGCACAGCCAGCTTGATCAGTCGCCGCTGGCGCAGTCGAACAAAACCGCCGGTAAGGAAACGTTGTTTATGCATCCGGAAGATGCTCTCAGCCGTCAGCTGAAGGAGGGAGACCGGGTGAAAGTGCACAATGCGCGTGGCAGTTGTCTGGCGGGGGTGTCACTCAGTGACGGAATTACGCGTGGCGTGGTGCTGATGTCGACCGGCGCCTGGTTTGATCCTGGCTTTGGTGGCCAATGGCAGGAAACCGAGCAGGCGGGGAACCCGAATGTACTGACGCTGGATATCGGCACGTCGCGTCTGACGCAGGGGCCAAATGCCATGAGTTGCCTGGTCGAAGTGGGACCTGTTTAAGGTAGTTTTTAAATAGTTAGCCCGATTTAGGATAAATCGGGCCTATTTTCACCACTCGTTACACTTTGCGGAATTATGTTTCGATTGCCTGCTGGCTGTGGTTCGTACAAAACAGCTAAATTGAACGTCCCAGAGGTATTGATTGGTGAATCATCAACGTGCTCTGCATGTTGATACCGATTAAATTTGCACCAACCTACGCGGATGCGTAGGTTTTTTTTTGCCTCAACTCCGGCACACCGATCAGTTCCCTCCTAAACTCTCTCTGACTGTCGTCATTTTTCAGCGGCTTATAGTATGCTGTTTCCCCAACCTTTTTCTTCAAGATCAGGGATGACACATAAGGAGATGGCAAACATGTATAACTTTCTTTTCGCCGCGTTCAGATGGCTCTTCCGCCTGATGTTCCGGGTTACCGTGACCCCGGCGAGAAACGATTTTAATTACCCGCGTTTAATCCTCACGCCGAACCATGTCTCGTTTATTGACGGCATGTTGCTGGTGCTTTTCCTGCCGGTCAAACCGGTATTTGCAGTGTATTCCAACATCACGGACAGCTGGTTTATGCGCTGGCTGAAACCCTATGTGGACTTCATGCCGCTGGATCCCACCAAACCGATGGCGATCAAGCATTTGATCCGCGAGGTGGAGAAAGGGCGTCCGGTAGTTGTGTTTCCGGAAGGGCGCATTACGGTTACCGGTTCATTAATGAAGATTTACGACGGCGCGGCCTTTGTGGCGGCGAAGTCACAGGCGACCGTCATTCCGGTGCGCATAGACGGGCCGGAATATACGCCGTTTGGCCGGTTGTTCGGCAGCTTTAAAATCCGCTGGTTCCCGAAAGTCACTATCAATCTTTTGCCGCCGACTACCATTCCGATGCCGGATGCGCCGCGTTCCCGTGACCGCCGCATTCTCGCCGGTGAGCAACTGCATAAAATTATGATGCAGGCGCGTATGGATACCCGCGAACCGGAAACCTTGTATCAGGCGTTGTTGTCCGCACAAACCCGTTATGGCCGTCGCAAACCCTGTATCGCTGATATCGTGTTCAAAGAAGATACCTATCAGGGACTGCTGAAAAAATGCCTGGGCGTGAGCCGCATTTTGCAACGTTTTACCCGCGAAGGTGAGCATGTCGGGATGCTGTTGCCAAATGCCACGATCATGGCGGCGGCGCTGTTTGGGGCGTCAATGCGCAACCGTATTCCGGCGTTGCTTAACTACACTGCGGGTGCCAAAGGGCTGCAAAGCGCGATGAAAGCGGCGCAGATCAAAACCATTATTACCTCCCGCCAGTTCCTTGAAAAAGGCAAACTGACGCACCTGCCGGAGAATGTACCTGAGGCGAACTGGGTCTATCTGGAAGATTTGAAAGACACGGTGACCACGCAGGACAAGCTGTGGATCCTGTTCCATCTGATCTTCCCGCGTCGTGCGATGCTGCCGCAAAAAGCCGATGATGCAGCACTGGTGCTGTTTACTTCGGGTTCTGAAGGCAATCCGAAAGGCGTGGTGCATTCACACGCCAGCCTGCTGGCTAACGTCGAGCAAATCCGTACCGTGGCGGACTTTACGCCACGTGACCGCTTTATGTCGTCGCTGCCGCTGTTCCACGCCTTTGGCCTGACCGTCGGATTGTTAACGCCGCTGATTACCGGCGCTCGCGTGTTCCTGTATCCGAGTCCGCTGCATTACCGCATCGTGCCCGAACTGGTCTACGACCAGAACTGTACCGTGCTTTTCGGTACTTCAACGTTCCTGGGCAATTACGCCCGCTTTGCCCATCCGTATGATTTTGCCCGCTTGCGGTATGTGGTGGCCGGTGCGGAAAAACTGGCTGAAAGCACCAAAGAAATCTGGCAGAACAAATTCGGTATCCGCATTCTCGAAGGCTACGGTGTGACCGAATGTGCGCCGGTGGTGGCGATCAACGTACCGATGGCGACCAAAGTGAATACCGTCGGCAAAATTCTGCCGGGGATGGAATCGCGTCTGATTACCGTGCCGGGGATTGAAGAGGGCGGTCGTCTGCAACTGCGTGGCCCGAATATTATGAAAGGCTATCTGCGCGTTGAAAATCCGGGCGTGCTGGAAACTCCGCAGGCTGAAAATGCCGCAGGCGAAATGCAGGCGGGCTGGTATGACACAGGCGATATCGTCACGCTGGATGAAAAAGGTTTCTGTGCCATCCGTGGTCGCGTGAAGCGTTTTGCCAAACTGGCGGGGGAAATGGTGTCGCTGGAAAGCGTCGAGCAACTGGCGATCAAGGCTTCACCCGATAAACAGCATGCGGCGACATCGCGCAGTGATGCCAGCAAAGGCGAGGCACTGGTGCTGTTCACCACCGATCCTGAATTACGTCGTGATGCGTTAAGTAAAGCTGCCCGTGAACTGGGGTTGCCGGAACTGGCCGTGCCGCGTGAAATTCGCGTCGTTAAAGCGTTACCGTTGCTCGGCAGCGGTAAACCCGATTTTGTCACCCTGCGCGAGATGGCAGAGAACCCGGAGAGTGAAGCATGAGTCAGCCTTTAAAGGCGGCTGCAGGGCCGTTGATGTCAAAGAGTATGACGGCGGTGATCGTGGCGCAGTTCCTGTCGGCTTTCGGTGATAACGCGCTGTTGTTTGCCGCGCTGGCGCTGATCAAACAACAGCTTTATCCCGACTGGAGCCAGCCCGTTTTACAAATGGCGTTTGTGGCGACGTACATCATTCTCGCGCCGTTTGTCGGGCAGTTTGCCGACAGTTTTTCCAAAGGCCGCGTGATGATGGTCGCTAACCTGCTGAAACTGGCGGGCGCGGCGGTGATTTGCGCGGGCATGAATCCGTTCCTCGGTTATACGCTGGTCGGCATTGGCGCTGCGGCTTATTCACCGGCGAAATACGGCATTCTGGGCGAGATCGCCAGTGGTGAACAACTGGTGAAAGCCAATGGCCTGATGGAAGCCTCTACTATTGCCGCGATCCTGCTGGGTTCTGTGGCCGGTGGCGCACTGGCTGACTGGAGCATTCTGGCGGCGCTCGGTATCTGTGTGCTGGCGTATGGCGCGGCAGTGGCGGCAAACTGGTTTATTCCGAAGCTGAACCCGGCGCGTCCGGGGCAGTCGTGGAATCCGGCAAAAATGAGCCGGACGTTTTTCTCTGCCTGCAAAACCTTGTGGCAGGATGGCGAAACCCGCTTCTCGCTGGTCGGTACCAGCTTGTTCTGGGGCGCGGGCGTGACGCTGCGTTTCCTGCTGGTGCTGTGGGTTCCCGTGGCGCTGGGCATCACCGATAACAAAACCCCGACCTTGCTGAATGCGATGGTGGCGATCGGGATTGTGTTTGGTGCGGGAGCGGCGGCGAAGTTAATCCGTCTGGAAACCGTGAAACGCTGCCTGCCAGCAGGTGTCGCCATCGGTATCGCCGTGGTGGTCTTTGCGCTGCAAACCAGCATGCTGAGTTCTTACATTGTGCTGGTGGTGGTGGGGATTTTAGGCGGCTTCTTTGTGGTCCCGCTGAATGCCCTGTTGCAACATCGCGGTAAAATTTCTGTCGGTGCCGGTAACGCGATTGCCGTACAGAATCTGGGTGAAAACACCGCCATGCTGCTGATGCTCGGCTTGTATTCGCTGGTGGTGATGGCTGGTGCGCCGGTGGTGGCGATTGGCATCGGGTTCGGTGTGGTGTTCGCGCTGGCGATTGCCGGGTTGTGGATCTGGAAAAACATGCAGAAACGCCGTATGACGTAATGTTGTTTTCGCACAAAAGAAAAGGGCGCTCAGCGCCCTTTTTTGTTGCCTGCAATCAGGATTTACGGCGCAGGAATGGTGAAGCGTTTGTGGATGTTTTCCAGATCAGCGAGGATTTCCTCATCGAGTGTCAGATCCTGACTGTCGATGTTGATCTTCAGTTGTTCCATTGTGGTTGCGCCCAGCAGCGTGCTGGCCACGAACGGTTGCTGACGCACAAAGGCCAGCGCCATCTGAGAAGGATCCAGATTACGTTTCTTCGCCAGCGCGACATATTCAGCAATCGCCGCTTCAGCCTGCGGTGATGAGTAACGGGTGAAACGACTGAACAACGTATTACGCGCCCCGGCCGGTTTCGCACCGTTAAGGTATTTACCGCTCAGCGTGCCGAATGCCAGGCTGGAATAGGCCAGCAGTTCAACCCCTTCGTGCTGACTGATCTCCGACAAACCGATTTCAAAGCTGCGGTTCAGCAGGCTGTAGGGGTTTTGAATCGAAACGATACGCGGCAAATCATGTTTCTCCGCCAGTTGCAGGTAACGCATCACGCCCCACGGGGTTTCGTTAGAAACGCCGATATAGCGGATTTTACCGGCACGAACCTGTTCATTCAGCGCTTCCAGCGTTTCCAGCAAGGTAACCGGAGACTGCTCTTCGGTGTACTGATAACTCAGTTTGCCAAAGAAGTTGGTCTGACGCTGCGGCCAGTGCAACTGATAAAGATCCAGATAATCCGTATTCAGACGTTGCAAACTGGCATCCAGCGCCGCGCGGATATTTTTGCGATCCAGCATCTGAGCCGGACGAATAGCGTTGTCATTACCGCGGGAAGGCCCGGAGACTTTGCTCGCCAGAACAATTTTCTCACGGTTGCCACGGGCTTTCAGCCAGCTGCCGATATAGCTTTCCGTCAGCCCCTGCGTTTCAGGACGCGGCGGAACGGGATACATCTCTGCGGTATCAATCAGGTTGATGCCCGCCGCAACGGCGTAATCGAGTTGCTGGTGGGCGTCGGCTTCGCTGTTTTGTTCACCAAAAGTCATGGTGCCAAGTCCCAGTAAGCTCACTTCTAAAGAACTGTGGGGTATACGGTGATATTGCATTGCCGGTCTTCCTTTATATCTGAGAATGTCAGCCTGTTAGAAAAAGCGCCTTAACTGACTATATACAAGGCTGGCAGATGGGGGAAGTGGCAGTGTGTGCGGGAGGAACGACGCGGTCGGTGGATAAAATAACAAAGAGCCAGTCCTGATAACTGGCTCTGCGACGGGTTAAGAAGCGTAATGCTTAACGCTTCATCACCTGGCTGACGTTGTCATTATTGATCTGGCGGTCGTTGCCTTGTTCGTCTGTGTAACTCAGCAGTCCGGTAGATTTATCCAGCTTAGGTTTACCATCAGTCAGGATCATATTGCCGTCTTTGGTTGAGATCACATAATCGCTGGCACAGCCCGCGAGGCTCAACACCACAAGCGCAGCACCGGCCGCCATTAAAGTTTTCTTCATCATCGTTAACGTTCCTTTTTGTTGTACCGAAGATATTCACATTTAGCGTAGCAAACTATCCCGCAGGCAGCGGGAAATGATATCGGTTAAAGCTGAAAATGGCGGGCCAGAAGCGCCGCCGTAAAACGCTTTTTCAAATAGAAGCCGCGCGGCAGCGTCAAAATGGGTTGCCCTGACTCTCCGATCGCTTCCGTCAGCGCTTTGCTGTTGGCAGCTTTGGGGCGAATTTGCAGGTATTCCCCATGTCGGGCTGTGATGCTTTCGACTTTACCCAGAACAATCAAATCCATCAGTTCTTCCCAGTCCTGACGCAGTTGCTCATCTTCTTCCTCAGAGGGTTGCCATAATAAAGGCGCCCCGATGTGGCGCTCAGCCAGGGGGATCTGGCGCTCACCTTCGACCGGTATCCACAAAACTCGCGCCAGTTTATGGCGCACATGGCTGTTTTCCCACGTCACACCGCTGTTACCGGTTAACGGGGCAACGCAGACAAATGTGGTTTCCAGCGGCCTGCCACGGGAATCAATTGGGATCGTTTTCAGCTCAATGCCAATATCAGCGAAATCCTGCTCCGGTTTACTTCCTGCAATGGCGCCGAGATACACCTCAAGCAACATACCGACCCAGCCTTTCTCCCGTTTAAGGTTCTCAGGAATGGGCAGGCCAGCGTGAGCGGCCAGTTCACCCAGCGTATGACCCGCCAGCGATTGTGCGCGGTGCAACAGTTGCTGTTCGTTGTGCGGAGGCTGGGTGGCAGGTAAAGGAATAGACATAAAAAAACAATGCTCACTCAATAGATTAAATTTCGTACTGCTTTTGTCATGCACAGTGAATAAAAACTTATTCCTGTGGAGCAATGAAATAATAGCATGATTTGTCTTAGTTTTTTTTCAGGTTTCTGACTTCTTTTGCGCCTTAACGATTAGGTTGATCACCTGTTGAAGGCGACAATGAACAGGATCTTCCACCTACTTATCCACAGATTTCTTGGATAACCCTGCCTGAATTCGATCACTGGTTCGATTTACAGGCTTGACGGGAGGGGTTTTATCCAATTTTTGGGGCAATGACGTCAACTTTTAGACGATCGCTGTGGATAAAAACAACATTGGTGGATCTTTCGCCAGATCACTTGAAGGTGTGAGATAACTCTCATTTTTAACCGTGGGATAACTCTGTTTAATGTGAATAACTATTTGTTTTTACAAGTTTTTATCGGAGCATGTTTTCCCGGTAAAAATAAGTTAAGAAGAGTTTTACCCTGCTTACTCTGAAGTTCTTCACATACCTATCCACAGAAAAAGTGAATAAAATCGCAGGTGATTTTTAAAATCTGTTTATAACTTGGCGTATAACTGTGAGTTATCCCATTTTTATTCATGCTGATCGGTATTAACCAGTGGTTTACCGCCTGTTGGTAGTATGAAACAATCAGTACATCTATGAGTTTAGCTATTGGGGTAGTCCGGTGATCGATGATGATGGCTACCGCCCGAATGTTGGTATTGTAATCTGTGACAAGCAGGGTCAGGTGTTGTGGGCCAGACGATACGGCCAGCACTCCTGGCAGTTTCCACAAGGGGGCATAAACCCTGGTGAAACCGCTGAGCAGGCCATGTACCGCGAGCTGTTTGAGGAAGTGGGGCTTGGCCGTAAAGATGTCCGTATTCTGGCTTCAACCCGTAACTGGTTACGTTATAAATTGCCAAAACGTTTGGTGCGTTGGGACACAAAGCCGGTTTGTATCGGCCAAAAGCAAAAATGGTTCTTGCTGCAACTGATGTGTAACGATGCTGATATCAATATGCAGCGCAGCAGTACGCCTGAATTTGATGGCTGGCGTTGGGTGAGTTTCTGGTATCCGGTTCGTCAGGTGGTGTCATTTAAGCGCGATGTTTACCGGCGTGTAATGAAAGAGTTTTCCACCACGATTATGCCGATGCAGGAAGTCTCCCTTCCCAGGACATCGCCCGCCTATCGTCGTAAAAGAGGCTAAGTCACGAAGAGATGCTCACGCGTTTGCGAGAAATTGTTGAAAAGGTAGCAATGGCGTCCAGCCTCAATGATGCGCTGGACGTACTGGTCAACGAAACCTGCCTGGCGATGGACACGGAAGTCTGTTCCGTCTATCTCGCTGACAATGACCGCCGTTGTTATTACCTGATGGCGACGCGAGGTTTGAAAAAACCTCGCGGGCGGACTATTACGCTGGCGTTTGATCAGGGGATTGTGGGTCTGGTAGGGCGTCTGGCTGAGCCCATTAACCTTGCCGATGCGCAGAGCCATCCCAGTTTTAAATATATCCCCGCCGTAAAAGAAGATCTTTTCCGATCCTTCCTGGGTGTGCCGATCATTCACCGCCGTCAGTTGCTGGGTGTGCTGGTTATTCAGCAACGCGAACACCGGCAGTTCGACGAAAGTGAAGAGTCGTTTATGGTCACGCTCGCCACTCAGCTGGCGGCGATCCTTTCTCAGGCACAGCTTAATGTGCTTTACGGGCGCTTTCGCCAGACGCGCGTTCGTGCACTTGCCGCATCGCCGGGTGTGGCCATCGGTATCGGCTGGCAGGACAGCTCGCAACCTTCGCTCGATCACGTTTATATGGCGTCTACGCTGGATACCGTCCGTGAACGCGAACGTCTGACCCGGGCCCTGGAAGACGCCGGTGCTGAGTTCCGCCGTTTCAGTAAACGTTTCGCGGCGAGTGCGCAGAAAGAAAGCGCGGCGATTTTTGACCTCTACTCTCACCTTCTTAATGATGCACGCCTCAAGCGTGAACTGTTCGCTCAAATAGATCAGGGCGCCGTCGCGGAGTGGGCAGTTAAAAAGGTCGTGGAAGAGTTTGCGGCGCAGTTTGCCAGCTTGCAGGATACCTATCTGCGTGAGCGTGGCAGCGATTTACGTGCGCTGGGCCAGCGGCTGGTTTTCCATCTTGATGATACGATTCAGGGCAACACACAGTGGCCGGAACGTTTTATTCTGGTTGCCGACGAACTGACCGCTACTTTGTTGGCCGAAATGCCGCAGGACCGGCTGGCAGGTGTGGTAGTTCGTGATGGTGCAGCTAACTCGCATGCGGCGATTTTGGTCCGTGCGATGGGCGTGCCGACCGTGATGGGCGCCGATATTCAGCCTGCACTGCTCAGCCAGCGACAGCTGATTGTCGATGGTTATCGCGGTGAACTGCTGATTGATCCGGAAGCCGTACTGGTCACGGAATACACGCGGCTGATCAGCGAAGAAATGGAGCTGAGTCAGAAGGCTGAAGATGATGTTGAGCAACCTGCAGCGCTGAAAAGCGGTGAGCGGGTGAAAGTGATGCTCAACGCCGGTCTGAGTGCTGACCATGAAAAATTGTTCGGCAGCCGCGTTGACGGCGTCGGGCTGTATCGCACCGAAATTCCTTTCATGTTGCAAAGCGGCTTCCCTTCTGAAGAAGAGCAGGTCGCGCAATATCAGGGCATGTTGCAGTTGTTTCCGCAAAAGCCGGTGACATTGCGAACGCTGGATATCGGCTCTGATAAACAGTTGCCTTATATGCCGATCAGCGAGGAAAACCCTTGTCTGGGCTGGCGCGGTATTCGTATTACTCTCGATCAGCCTGAAATTTTCCTGATTCAGGTTCGCGCGATGCTGCGTGCCAATGCTGCGACCGGAAATCTCGGTATTCTGCTGCCGATGGTTACCAGCCTTGAAGAGATTGATGAGGCACGTCGTTTAATCGATCGTGCGGGACGTGAAGTGGAAGAACAGTTGGGTTACGAGCTGCCACACACGCGTCTTGGCGTAATGATCGAAGTCCCATCAATGGTCTTTATGTTGCCTGCATTGGCCGGAAGAGTGGAATTTATTTCCGTCGGTACCAACGATCTGACGCAATATCTGCTCGCTGTTGATCGCAACAATACCCGCGTTGCCGGGCTGTATGACAGCCTGCATCCGGCGATGCTGCGGGTGCTCAAACAAATTGTCACCACCGCTGAGGTTGCCGGGCTGGATGTCAGCTTATGCGGCGAGATGGCGGGTGACCCGATGGGCGCGTTACTGCTTACCGGGATGGGCTTTCGTAATCTCAGTATGAACGGGCGCAGTGTTGCCCGTGTAAAATACCTGCTTCGCCGTATCGAACTTCATGATGCCGAAGAGCTTGCCGGTCGGGTGCTGCAGGCGCATTTTACGACGGACGTTCGTCATATGACCGCTGCTTTTATGGAAAGACGCGGGTTGGGCGGCCTGATCCGTGGTGGTAAATAAGCACCAGAGTTGATGCTTTGTACCGTATTACTCCCATCCTGCTCGCTTTCCGGCACAGGATGAGATGATTTTTTACAGAACTTTTCCAGCGGCTTAGCCCCGGAAAACCTTCCGGCTATGCTACTATTCGCTCCCTGCTGGCCCCTGAACGGGCAATAATCATAAACAATTTGTGGTGATAGATGAGCAACAGCTATCTGGCGTTTCCCCAGTTTGATCCGGTGATTTTCTCAATCGGACCGGTATCTCTCCACTGGTACGGACTGATGTACTTAGTTGGTTTTGTCTTCGCGATGTGGCTGGCAGTACGCCGTGCCAATAAGCCAGGCAGCGGCTGGACAAAAGATGAAGTTGAAAACTTGCTGTATGCTGGTTTCCTGGGGGTATTCCTCGGTGGTCGTATCGGTTACGTTTTCTTCTACAACCTGCCTTTATTCCTCGATAATCCGCTTTATCTTTTCAAGGTCTGGGATGGCGGCATGTCTTTCCACGGTGGCCTGATTGGCGTAATCGTGGTCATGCTGATTTTCGCCCATCGAACCAAACGCAATTTCTTCCAGGTTTCCGACTTTATCGCTCCGCTGATCCCGTTTGGACTTGGCGCAGGTCGTTTGGGTAACTTCATTAATGGTGAACTCTGGGGCCGTGTGACCACAGATGTGCCATGGGCAATGCTGTTCCCGGGATCCCGTCAGGAAGATATCGCCATTGCTGCCGCTGACCCTAAATGGCAGCCTTTGTTGAACCAGTACGGCGTATTACCGCGCCATCCTTCCCAGCTGTATGAACTGCTGCTTGAAGGCATCGTGCTATTCATCATTCTGAACATATTCATCCGTAAATCACGCCCGATGGGCGCGGTATCAGGCTTGTTCCTGATCGGATATGGCTTATTCCGTATTATCGTTGAACACTACCGTCAGCCGGATGCACAGCTCGGTCTGTTCGACGGGATCATCAGCATGGGGCAGGTTCTGTCCATTCCAATGGTTGTCATTGGCCTGATTGTGATGGTCTGGGCATATCGCCGTCCGCAGAAACAATTGTCGTGAGGTAACATGAAACAGTATCTGGATTTAATGCAGAAAGTGCTCGATGAGGGCACCCCTAAAGCCGACCGTACCGGTACAGGCACGCTGTCGATTTTTGGTCATCAGATGCGTTTCAACTTGCAGGAAGGTTTCCCGCTGGTCACCACCAAACGCTGTCACTTGCGCTCAATCATTCATGAACTCCTGTGGTTCCTGAAAGGTGAAACTAACATCGCCTATCTGCGTGAAAATAATGTCAGCATCTGGGATGAGTGGGCAGATGAGAATGGCGACCTCGGCCCGGTTTACGGCAAGCAATGGCGTGCCTGGGGCGCGGCTGACGGCAGGCAAATCGACCAACTGGCGAGCGTTGTTGAACAGCTGAAAAAAGACCCGGATTCACGCCGCATTATCGTGTCGGCGTGGAATGTGGGTGAACTGGATCAGATGGCGCTGGCACCTTGCCACGCTTTCTTCCAGTTCTATGTGGCCGACGGGAAACTGTCTTGTCAGTTGTATCAGCGTTCATGCGACGTTTTCCTCGGACTGCCGTTTAACATCGCCAGCTACGCGCTGCTGGTGCATATGATGGCGCAGCAATGTGATCTGGAAGTCGGTGACTTTGTCTGGACCGGTGGTGATACACATCTGTACAGCAACCATATGGAACAGACACATCTGCAACTGACGCGTGAGCCTCGTGCATTGCCAAAACTTGTCATTAAACGCAAACCTGCCTCCCTGTTTGATTACAACTTCGAAGATTTCGAGATTGAAGGGTACGATCCGCATCCCGCAATCAAGGCGCCGGTCGCGATCTGATTCCTTGTTTTTACCGCCTGACAGCACTGTCAGGCGGCCATTTCCCTTTTATCCGGCTTTCCCTCTGCTCCACTTTTTACGCCTTTTACTGACGATTCCAATCCCGATTTACATCCCGATGCTATCCCTGCGAGACATCACGCAACTTATTTGTCGCGTGGATTTCGTTGCACCGATAGTTCTCATGACATCCTGGAAAAAATGACTCTCCCAGTGGCGGAAAAAATCTAAATGCCTATTTTGGCCGCATGAAAACATTTGAGCGGGCAGGGGAAGAGGGGATGTCGCTGATAGAAATGATGGTTGTTGTGACTTTGGTCGCCATGTGCACATTGTGGGGAATCCACACCTGGCGCGATTATCAGCAGGCATTAAAGCTTGAGCAATCTGCGCAGCAACTGCGTTTGTATTTGTACGGGGTGCAGGCCGAAGCCAATAATTACAATCGTTCTGCTGTCTTATGGGGCATTGCCGGTGCTAATGGATGTGTGGGTAGCGGAACCCGCCCTTCAGGTTGTCATAGTGCCGTGGGTAAAATATTCGCCATCAATGAACCCGGTGTGGAGTTACTCGCTGTCAGTGAAAAAACCATGGGTTTTTACGGCCTGCGTAATGCCGCACTTGCCGGACATATCACACTAAAAAATTCAGCGGGTAGTTTGCGAATCGTACTTTCTGTCAGAGGACGGTTACGTACGTGTAGTGAAAATCAGCCTTTACTGAGTATCGGCTTATGCCAGTGAATTTAGCCCGTTGTCAGGGATTCACGCTGCCTGAAGTCATGATTGCGATGGGGATTGGCAGCATGCTGATGCTCAGTGCCGCGCAAATCTATCCGCTGATGCGCCAGAGAAGCCAGAGTCTGGGCCGACATTATCAGCTCGAGCAACTGTTGCGCCAGACTACTTTTGCCATTGGCAAAGATATTCGTCGGGCCGGTTTCTGTAACGGAACCTGCGAGGGTAAATCTGTCATCATCGGCAACGCTGCGGGTGAAGCAACCAGCTCCTGCATCCTTGTTATCTATGACCTGAACCGCAACGGAACATGGGATAAGCCCGGGACGGCGGACTCTGAATACTTTGGTTACCGTTTGCGTCAGGGCGGTATTGAGATCCAGCGCGGGGCGGGTGATTGCAGCAGCGGAGGTTGGGAAAAACTCCTCGACCCTGCTGAAGTCAGCGTGACCCGGTTCGTGGTAACCGAGGTCGCAGCAAGTGGCTCCGGCCGCCTGTATTCTCTGCAACTTGAAGCCAGCTGGAGCAAAAATCCTTTCATCCACCGGCAGGTGACCGAGATGATTGCAGGCCACGTCTTATGACAGCAGCAAAAATGCGCGATTCGTCCAGACAGCGGGGGAGCGCCATGATCCTGAGTATTTTGGTGATGATGGGATTAGGGCTGATTGCCCTTAACTCGCTGCAACAGCAACTTTCCGCCGGGCTTGCGCTGACGTCAAATCAGCATCGCTATGTCATTGCCCGGGAAAATGCAGCCTCAGCATTAGCATGGGGTATCCGCCAGTCATGGAAAGACAGCAGCGAACCTCTCTGGCAGTGCCGGGATATGCCCGCAGGCCTCATTGTTTCAGGAAGTGGCAGGACGTGTACCCGGCCTTCATTGCGTCAGGATATCTTTCTGGTTCGTGGTGAGGGAAGAATGGCTGAAGGCAATGAGCCGGTTATGCAGTATCAGCAAGTCAGTATTAAAAAACAGACTGGTGGAAATCTGATTTTTTCACCGCTGACACAGGGATGGCTGGATTTTTGTCCTGAGGCTGATGAGCAGATCTGCAATGAATGAAAGCCACTCAGCACAGCAAGGTTTCAGCCTCACGGAAGCGCTCATCGCCATGTTGTTCTTGTCAGTTTCCATTCTGGGACTCCTGAATTATTACCAATCACTGAGCAATGGGTTTATGCGTCAGTGGCAGGTTCAGCAGGCGTGGTCAGAAGCACATTCCCAGCTTGAAGCATATTCAGTGGCAGGAAAGGGGACGGAGCCTTTAGCGAAAGATTGGGAATATCGGTTTACAGGCATTTCAGATGCACAATCCTGCAAGCTGGTCACTGCGACAATTCAAACGCCGGCAAAATATCAGGCAATATTGCAGCGCTTAATATGCAATTTGGGCCCCTGAAGTTGTGCCTGTAAGCCGCATATTACCGGACAAAAATACTGTTAAGCCACTTGCAATGGCGGGCTAACAGCTTAGAGTGGTTTAACAGGGTTATTTTTCCCTATAGGGAGCAATTGGCTTTATGGTTAAAACGTGACGGAACATAGGAAGAAAATCCCGATTCGATTTTTTTCACAACTATCCTGTTTCTGCGGGGTCTTAGCAGGCTTAACCGCTCAAAACAGCTTGTTGAGGTTCATCTACCGGTGAGCTGTATATTTATTGCCCGTGTGGCACGTTTATTCGATTGAGGGAGAGTGGCAATGTTAAAACACGTTACCCGCATTTCCGGGGTACTGTTGTTATTGACCTTTTGGGCCCCTGTTGTTTCAAGTGCAGCCGACTGGCAGCCTTTTGCACAAGCTATCAATAAAAGTCAGAACGACCCTCGCCAGTATCAGGCAATTAAACTGGCTAATGATATGACCGTCTTGCTGGTTTCTGACTCTCAAGCCCCCAAATCACTCGCCGCGCTCGCCATTCCTGTCGGTTCGCTGGAGGATCCTGATTCTCAGCTGGGTCTTGCCCACTATACTGAGCACATGTTACTGATGGGCTCGAAGAAATATCCTCAGCCGGAAAGTCTGTCTGAATTCCTTAAGAAACACGGTGGCAGCCACAATGGCAGCACTGCTTCTTACCGTACCGCGTTTTATCTTGAAGTAGAAAACGATGCCTTGCCAGAAGCGGTAGATCGCCTTGCAGATGCTATCGGTGAACCGTTGTTAGACCCCGCCAACGGGGACCGTGAGCGTAATGCGGTGAACGCTGAACTGACCATGGCCCGATCACGTGACGGCATGCGGATGGCGCAAGTTCGCGCAGAGACATTAAATCCCAGGCATCCGGCGTCCCGTTTTTCAGGCGGAAACCTGGATACGTTGAAAGATAAACCGGGCAGTAAGCTTCATGATCAGCTGACGGCTTTTTATCAGCGCTACTATTCTGCCAACCTGATGGTCGGTGTGATTTACAGTAATAAACCGTTGCCTGAACTTGCTGAGCTGGCCGCCACAACCTTTGGTCAGATCGCCAATCACCACGCAGCCGTGCCGCCGATTACGGTCCCGACATTAACAGCAGACCAAAAGGGTGAGTTTATCCATTTCGTTCCTGCACAGCCGCGCAAAGAATTACGGGTTGAATTTGCAATTGATAATAATAGTGCCCATTTTCGCAGTAAAACAGACACCTATATCAGCTATCTGATGGGTAACCGCAGCCCGAATACCTTATCAGACTGGTTACAGAAGCAAGGCTATGCCGATGGGATCAGCGCAGGTGCGGACCCGATGGTTAACCGTAATATGGGCGTATTCAATATCTCTGTTTCCCTGACTGATAAGGGACTGGCGCAGCGCGATACGGTTATTGCAGCCATTTTCAACTATCTCAACGAAATACGCGCTCAGGGCATCAAAAAAACCTATTTTGATGAAATTGCCCACGTTATGGCGCTCGACTTCCGCTATCCGGCGCTGACGCGTGATATGGATTATGTCGAATGGCTGGTGGACACCATGTTGCGGGTTCCTGTCGAACACGTTCTAGACTCACCTTATCTGACTGACCAGTATGACCCCAAGGCGATTGAGGCACGTCTAACAGAAATGACGCCGCAAAATGCGCGTTACTGGATCATCAGTCCGAACGAGCCGCACAATAAAGTGGCCTACTTCGTTAATGCGCCTTATGAGATTGATAAAGTTCCCGCGCAAACCTACTCGCAGTGGCAGACGTTGGGGAAGGGGATTTCGCTGTCGCTGCCAGCGCTGAATCCGTACATTCCTGATTCACTTGCGCTGGTCACTAAAGATTCGACGGCGACGAAACCTGAGCTGCTGGTTGAAGATAAAGGTTTGCGTGTGTTCTACATGCCGAGTCGTTATTTTGCTGATGAGCCTAAAGCCAATGTGACTGTTTCTTTCCGCAATGAGCAGTCGCTCAGCACGGCTAAAAATCAGGTGCTCTATGGCCTGACGGATTACCTCACCGGCGTGGCTTTTGATCAGCTGAGTTATCAGGCATCCATTGGCGGGATCACGTTCGGGACATCTCCGGATAACGGTTTGCAGTTTACTGCCACAGGTTTTACCGAGTGTCTGCCTGATTTACTGGCCGCACTGGTTGATAACTATCCCGATTTCAAACCGACTCAGGAACAGCTTGATCAGGCGAAATCATGGTATCTCGAACGCTTAGCTTCAGCAGATAAAGGAAAAGCGTTTGAGCTGGCGCTGCAACCGGTTCAGTTACTTTCGCGGGTGCCTTACACCGAGCGCAGCGAGCGTGAAAAGCTGGTTTCTGCCATCACACTGGATGATGTGAACGCTTACCGTGAACAACTGGTTCACCATGCTGCCGTGGAAATGATGGTTGTGGGGAACATGACGGCTGATCAGGTTAAAGCGATGTCTCAGCAAATTATGCAAAAGCTGGGCGCGCATGGGACACGGTGGTGGCGCGGAAAGCAGGCTGTAGTGACTCAGCCGCTGAAAGCAAATATCCAGCGTATCGGGACAAGTTCGGACTCAGCACTGGCAGCGGTATATGTTCCCACCGGTTATGATGAAGTTCAGAGCATGGCGTACAGTGCATTGCTGGGACAGATTATTCAGCCATGGTTCTACAGCCAGCTTCGGACACAGGAACAGCTGGGTTATGCCGTGTTTGCTTTCCCTATTCCGGTAGGAAAACAGTGGGGGATTGGTTTCCTGCTGCAAAGTAACAGCAAGCAACCTGACTATCTGTATCAGCGCTATCTGGCATTTTATCAGCAGGCCGAAAAACGTCTGCGTGAAATGAAGGATGATGAGTTTCTGCAATATAAACAGGGACTGGTGCATGAAATGCAGCAAAATCCGCAGACGCTAGATGAGGAAGCCGACCGTCTGGGGAATGATTTCAGTCGCGGAAATCCGCAATTTGATACCCGCACGAATGTGATCCGGGTTATTGCCGGGCTGACTCAAACTCAACTGGCGGATTATTTCGATCAGGCTGTAATGAAGCAGGATGGTCTGGCGATGCTTTCGCAGGTCTCAGGCAACGATAGCAAGATCCCACAATATGCGGTGCCTGAGGGCTTTAAAACCTGGCCTGACACCTCCACGTTGCAACAGGTGCTGGAACCGCACGCGGATAAATAACGTGCTGATGTGCAAAGCAAAATAAAAAGGACGCGAGAGCGTCCTTTTTTACCACGGAGGAAAGGTGGCGAGATTTTTACAGTTCGGCGATCAGTATTTTGGAGCGACGCTGGTAGTTGTACATTTCTTGTTTCTGAATCGGCAACACATCCACTTCTGCTGGCTTGAAGCCACGTTCCTGGAACCAGTGAATACTGCGGGTCGTCAGTACGAACAGCCTGTTCAGCCCCATAAGTTTCGCCTGGCTGGCAACGCGTTGCAGTAACATTTCACCGCGTGAAGAGCTGCGGTAGTCGGGGTGAACCGCCACGCAGGCCATTTCGCCAATCCCTTCATCATGGAAGGGGTAAAGCGCTGCGCAGGCAATGGTCAGGTTATCCCGCTCGATAATGGTAAATTTATCGATTTCCATTTCCAGCTGTTCGCGGGAACGACGCACCAGAATACCCTGTTGCTCCAGCGGCCGGATAAGTTCCAGAATGCCGCCGATGTCGTTGATGGTTGCACGACGCACTTGCTCGGCACTTTCCATCACGATTTGCGTACCAATACCGTCTCGCGAGAACAGTTCCTGAACCAGCGCACCGTCTTCCTGATAACTGATCAGGTGACTGCGACGTACACCACTGCGGCAGGCTTTCACCGCGCCGCGCAGGAAGCGAACGGTGCCGGAAAGATAGTCACCGCTGGATTCCATCTGATCAATTCTTTGCTGTGCATCATTAGGGAACAGTTCGGAAATAATATTACCTTCCTCGTTGATTACCCCCTGAGAAGAGCAGAAGCCGATCATTTTTTCCGCTTTCAGTTTGATTGCTAGTTGTGTCGCTACTTCCTCAGAAGTCAGGTTGAAGCTTTCACCGGTAACCGAAACTGCCACCGGGCCAAGCAAGACAATGGCATTGCTGTCGAGCTGACGGTGAATCGCTTCTTCATCAATACGGCGGATACGGCCGCTGTGACAGTAATCAATACCGTCATCGACGCCCAGCGGTTGAGCAATGATAAAATTGCCGCTGACGACGTTGATGTGCGCACCTTGGAGTGGCGTATTATTCAGACTCATCGAAAGTCGCGCTGTGATATCGAGCTGCAGCAGACCTGCGGCTTGCTTAACCAGCTCGAGCGCGCGGGCATCGGTGACGCGGATGTTTTTATGATAAATCGGTTCGTAATTATGCTCAGAAAGGTTCTCATCAATCTGCGGTCGGGCGCCATAAACAACCACCAGACGGATGCCTAAGCTGTGTAACAGGCCGATATCATTGACAATATTGCTGAAATTCTCATGTTCAATGGCTTCTCCACCGAGCATGACAACGAATGTTTTGCCACGGTGAGCATTTATATAGGGAACTGAGTGGCGAAATCCCTGGACCAGTTCAGTACTACGTTCCTTCACGGCAAAACCTCGTATGAATTTTTATTCGTAATTTTTGTATTTTTATTCTTTTATGGCCCTGTGGCAAGTAAGAAATCTCTGTTTTTGTTTTAACCCTTATCACAAACATACAACAAATTGATAAATAGACTAAATGTTTAGGAATGACATGCAGGATATGATTCGTTAGAATTCGTAAATTGAGTTTTTTATCATCTTTTTTTAACTTTTGGACCTTTTTGAGACTGCATGACTGACGATACTCACAATCCCGGAAGACGACGCCTCCTGCAAACCGTAGCTGCTTCCTGGATGCTCAGCGTGAGTAAAGTAGGTTTTGCGGCCAGCTCACAGGTTATTGCCGTACGCATCTGGCCCTCGTCTACTTATACCCGAATCACCCTCGAATCCAGCACGCCCTTAAAATATAAGCAGTTTCTGCTCAGTGATCCGCCACGCGTTGTGGTGGATATCGAAGGCGTGCATCTCAACAGTGTGCTCAAGGGACTGGGTGAAAAAATCCAGCAAAGTGATCCTTACATCCGGCAGGCGCGGGTGGGGCAGTTTGATACCAAAACGGTGCGTCTGGTGTTTGAGCTAAAGCGTACAATCAATCCGCATGTCTTCACGCTGAAACCGGTCGCTGAATTCCATAACCGGCTGGTGATCGATTTGTATCCGCAAGAAGGTGAGATCAGTGCTCAGGATGATCCGCTGCTGGCGTTACTGGAAGATTACAACCGCGGAGATGTCGCGAGAACATTACCGCCGGAAACGAAGAAAGACGGCCAGGCGGGGCGAAGCCGGCCACTGGTGATTATGCTTGATCCCGGCCATGGCGGTGAAGATCCGGGAGCTATTGGCAAATACAAGACCCGTGAAAAAGATGTCGTGTTGCAGATTGGCCGCAGATTACAGAAGCTGATTGCGCGTGAACCCAATATGAAAGCGCATATGACCCGCAATGAAGACGTGTTTATTCCGCTCAAAGTCCGCGTGGCAAAGGCACGAAAACTGCGGGCAGACCTTTTTATCTCTATCCACGCAGATGCCTTTACCAGTCGGGCAGCAAGAGGCTCATCGGTTTTTGCGTTGTCGACCAAAGGCGCCACCAGTTCCGCAGCACGTTTTCTCGCACAAACGCAGAATGAATCTGACCTGATAGGCGGCGTCAGTAAAAGTGGCGACCGGTATCTGGATCACACGATGTTTGATCTGGTTCAGACGGCAACCATCAGCGATAGCCTGAAATTTGGCAAAGAAGTGCTGACGCGCATGGGAAAGATTAATCATCTGCACAAAAATAAAGTGGATCAGGCCGGATTCGCGGTATTGAAAGCGCCGGATATTCCGTCGATTCTGGTCGAAACGGCGTTTATCAGTAACATTAATGAAGAGAAAAAATTGCGGACTGCGCATTTTCAGCAGCAGGTGGCGGAGTCAATTCTGGCCGGGATCAAAGCGTATTTCGCACAAGGCGGGATGTCGACGATGGGATGAGTCGCGCGGGGGCGGGGTGATTATTCCGCGCTTCGCCGGAATTCAGATACAAAAAAACACCCGTTAGGGTGCCTGATGTTTTTCACTGATTTTTAGTAGTTGGTTGCGGGGGCCGGATTTGAACCGACGACCTTCGGGTTATGAGCCCGACGAGCTACCAGGCTGCTCCACCCCGCGTCCGTCACTACTGTTTACTGCTTTATTTCATCACATTATTCGAACTGAGCATCTTTATGCGTCTGTCTCGAATTGGTTGCGGGGGCCGGATTTGAACCGACGACCTTCGGGTTATGAGCCCGACGAGCTACCAGGCTGCTCCACCCCGCGTCCGTATACTGCTTTAATTCATCGTACAATTCAACCGGGCATTTAATGCATCGATATCGAATTGGTTGCGGGGGCCGGATTTGAACCGACGACCTTCGGGTTATGAGCCCGACGAGCTACCAGGCTGCTCCACCCCGCGTCCGATGGAGGCGAACTATACTCCCCATGAGATTTCGTGCAACCCTTTTTTGAATTTATTCAAATAAAGCACTTAGTTGCTGGCTTTTTATGCACAAAATCGCCGTTTGGTGTTCAATTTGGCTCAGTACACTTTTTTCGGCTGTGGTAATTCCTTTCTGATAGGGCGTTTGTTATCGTTTCGCCAGCCATTTCCCTGAAAGTAAGAGAGCGCGGAATAATGAAAGGACGTTGGAGTAAATATCTGCTGGGTGGTCTGGTGTTAGCGGTGCTGGCGGGGTGTTCTTCGCGACCGACTGACCGGGGCCAGCAGTATAAAGATGGCCGTCTGGATAATGCGCTTGAATATGTGAATGAGCCGAATGCTACAGGCAAGCCGGTAAATGCGCTGGATTACTCTAATCAGGTCGCTGCGGTACAAATTGCCTCTTCTTCTTTATATGGTCGTAATAACACGACATTCCAGGCTGTTGAACAATGGCTGCGCTCCGGGGCTGATACCCGCAATCTTAGCCAGTACGGCATCAGCGCCTATCAGATGGAAGGTGCTGACAATTTTGGTAACGTGCAACTGACCGGCTATTACACGCCAGTTGTGCAGGCGCGCTACACCCGTCAGGGCGAATTCCAGTATCCGCTGTACCGTATGCCGCCTAAACGCGGTCGTCTGCCCGATCGTGCTTCGATTTACTCCGGTGCCCTGAGTGATAACTATGTGGTGGCCTGGACCAACTCCCTGATGGATAACTTTATGATGGAAGTACAGGGCAGCGGTTATGTCGATTACGGCGATGGTCGCCCGTTCATGTTCTTCGGTTATGCGGGCAAGAATGGTCACGCTTACCGCAGTATCGGCAAAGTGCTGATCGACCGCGGTGAAGTGGCGCGTGAGAATATGTCTATGCAGGCGATCCGCCAGTGGGCAGATACTCACAGCCCGGCAGAAGTGCGTGAATTGCTGGAACAGAATCCGTCATTCGTTTTCTTCAAGCCTGAACCTTTCGCGCCAGTTCGCGGTGCCAGCGGTGTGCCGCTGATTGCCAAAGCCTCTGTAGCTTCTGACCGTTCGCTGATCCCGGCGGGTACTACCTTGCTGGCGGAAGTCCCGGAGCTTAACGATAAAGGCAAGTTTACCGGCAAATATCATATGCGTCTGATGGTCGCACTGGATGTCGGTGGGGCGATTAAAGGACAACATTTCGATATGTATCAGGGGATTGGTCCTGACGCTGGCCACTCCGCAGGATTTTATAATCACTATGGACGCGTCTGGGTGTTAAAATCAGCGCAGAACGGCAAGCCGTTGTTCACGGCATACGCGCCATCCAACTAGATTTCAAACGACAAAGTCTTCGAACGCACTGAGGTTTATCTTTTCATGACAGCGACTTACTCCGACGCTTATCAGCAACGTTTTGGCGGAACTGCCCGGCTTTATGGTCAGCAATCGCTGGAGCTGTTCTCGCAGGCGCATATCTGTGTGATTGGTATTGGCGGAGTGGGGTCATGGGCTGCGGAAGCACTGGCCCGCACCGGTATTGGCGCGATCACGCTGATTGATATGGATGATGTGTGTGTGACCAACACCAACCGTCAAATCCATGCGTTACGTGAAAACGTCGGGCAGGCAAAAACGGAAATTATGGCGCAGCGCATTCTGGCGATTAATCCGGAGTGCAAAGTCACCTGCATTGATGATTTTATTACGCCGGATAACGTGGCTGAGATGCTCGATCACGGATTCAGCTATGTCATTGATGCTATCGACAGCGTCCGGCCTAAAGCCGCGCTGCTGGCCTATTGCCGTCGTTATAAAATTCCGGTGGTGACGACGGGCGGTGCGGGTGGTCAGATTGATCCGACCCAAATTGCTGTCGTGGATCTGGCGAAAACCATTCAGGATCCGCTGGCGGCAAAACTGCGTGAACGTCTGAAAAATGATTTCAACGTGGTGAAAAACAGCAAAGGTAAGCTCGGAATTGACTGTGTGTTTTCCAGCGAGCCGTTGATGTATCCGCAGGCTGATGGCTCGGTATGTGCTGCAAAGGCAAGCGCAGAAGGCCCTAAACGCATGGATTGCGCGTCTGGTTTTGGGGCTGCAACGATGGTTACCGCGACGTTTGGTTTTGTCGCGGTATCCCACGTACTGAAGAAGATGATGGCTAAGGCGCAGCGTCAGGCTCAGGCAGCCTGACGAGCCAGGGCGATTACGCCTTCTGCCAGCGCATGAAGCCCGCTGGAGCGGCTGGTACTCAGTTGCTCACGCAACCCCAATACATCAAACAGCGCCAGCGGATCCCGCATTAAAATCTCGTCTGGCGTTTTGCCTTCCACGGCGGTCAGTAGCACTGCCAGCAAACCTTTAACGATCCTTCCTTCGCTGTCACCATAGAAATGCATTGTTCCATTCACCGCTTTTTCCGCGCCTAACCATACCCGGTTTTCACAACCAGACAGCTCATTTTCCGGCGTTTTCAACGTCGTATCCAGTGGCGGCAAAGATTTCGCCAGCAGGATTAACTGACGGTAGCGGTCTTCCCACTGACGGAATGACGCGAATTTTTCGGTCAGTGAGGATTCAGTGATCTCATGGCCGAAAGGATGTGGCGCTAACATGGTATTCCCCAAAGAATGAATTAGTCGGCTAACAGATCGAAAGCATATTTTACTGCCCTGACCAGCCGTATAACGTCCTGTTCATTATTATACGGCGCAAATGAAGCCCGTAATGTTCCGCTGATGCCCAGAGCATCCATCAATGGCTGGGCGCAATGCTGTCCGGCGCGCAAGGCAATGCCTTGTTCAGCCAGCAATGTCACAAGGTCACTGTGATGCACACCGGCGATATCGAATGCCAGAAGTGAGGCATTCTGACAGCGGAAACTGCGGAAACCCTCAATCTGCGTAAGCTGCTCTTCAGCCAGACTCGCCAGATTTTGTGTATATTTCTCTGCCGCTTGCAGATCTACGGTTTTTAACCATTTCAGCGCTGCTGACATCCCGATCACACCGGCAATGTTAGGCGTACCCGCTTCGAAGCGGTGGGGCACGGCCTGCGGTGTAAAACCGGTCATGGAAGCCTGGGTCAGCATTTTCCCGCCGCCCTGCCACGGTGCCATATTCTCGAGCAATTTAGTTTTGCCATACAGCACGCCGATGCCTGTCGGCCCGTAAAGCTTATGGCCGGAGAAGGCATAAAAGTCGATATCGAGTTGTTGAACGTCTGGCGAACAATGAACAACGCCTTGTGCGCCATCGATCAGAACGGGCGTGTCGTTAGCGTGTGCCAGTTCAACGGCACGGGCTATATCGGGTATTCCGCCGGTAACATTCGACATTTGCGTCAGTGCCAGCAAGCGGGTTTTGTTGTTCAGCAGGGCGGAAAGGGCGGTGATATCAGGAATGCCGCACTCATCCACTGGCAGCGTGATCACCTGCGCCTGACATTGTTGTGCGACCATCAGCCACGGAATGAGGTTAGCGTGATGTTCCGCCTGACTGACAATAATCTCATCACCCGGTTGCAGTCGGGGGCGTAGCCAGCTTTGTGCCACCAGATTTATGGACTCCGTGGTTCCCCGCGTCCAGACGATATCTGCGGAATGCGGCGCGTTGATCCACTGCGCCACCAGCCTTCTGGCCTGCTCGTAGTCATCTGTCAGGGCTTGCGCCGCATGATACTGGCTGCGGTGCACGGTGGCTCCTTCCTGAGAGTAGAAATTTACAGTGGCCTCGATCACCGCCTGCGGCTTCAGGGCGGTGGCTGCACTGTCGAGATAACATTGCCCCTGAGACAACGCAGGAAACTGTTGACGAAAATCTGCGGGGTTAAAATCAGTCATACGAAATCAGATCCTTCGGCCTGAGTTAAAAATACAGGTTTATCTGTAACACAAGCCGCTTATTCATTTTAGGAATGGTTACCTGGAAATTCATCAGAGGTTTGTTATGCTGAATTACGAAGACTAGAAGCATTAGCCTGGAGTCTAACCAGGAATTTGAAGCATATTAATCTGCAAGGAGTCTATGATGAAGAAGATCGCCGCCGTAATTTCAGCTGCACTGCTGACGACAACACTTGCCGCCTGTTCGAGCAACTACGTGATGCATACCAACGATGGCCGCACCATTGTTGCTGAAGGCAAACCTAGCACCGACAGTGATACCGGTATGATCAGTTATACCGATGCGTATGGCAATAAGCAGCAGATCAATAAATCTGAAATCAAAGAAATGGCAGAAGGGAATTGATTCCTGACGTGAACACCTTGAGTCAGTCGCTCAGGTAACCTCACATTTTGCTTTGTGACAAAACCGGCTCCTCTTGCGAGGAAGCCGGTTTTGTCACATTATGCGCTCGCCATTCTGCTGCCTGGTGTTTTCTTTGCGTCCTTTATGCAGCAAAAAAAGCAAAAAAAAAAGCACCGCAAATTGCGGTGCTAAAAAATCACTTTGGACAGACAGGGTAATGTACAGGAAGTGAAAAGTTTGTAGCATTCAAGCTACGCGTCTGGATTGCCAGACAATTGCAAACACAACATCACAACCACAAGCCAAAAGTATTTCAGCATCCTCATACCAATCTACTTTTCGTTCCGGCTCAGGAAGTGGCGCCACTATAGGTTTTTGCCTGTACATCCTCAACGGACAAATTATAATGTCTCGGATTAAAAAAACTAATACCTAAACCCACGGACAGGCGTTCCGCTAACCGGCGAATAAGAAGTATCCATTCTATGTCAAAACGTTTACCGCCTTTGAATTCTCTGCGGGTGTTTGATGCCGCAGCGCGTCACCTTAGTTTTACTAAGGCTGCCGAGGAACTGTTCGTCACGCAGGCCGCTGTTAGCCACCAGATTAAGTCACTTGAGGACTTTTTAGGGTTAAAACTGTTTCGCCGCCGCAATCGCTCTTTGTTACTGAGCGAAGAAGGGCAGAGCTATTATCTGGATATCAAAGAGATATTCTCTGCTCTGAATGAGGCCACACGTAAACTTCAGGCACGCAGTGCCAAAGGCGCGCTGACCGTCAGTTTACCGCCCAGTTTTGCGATTCAATGGCTGGTGCCAAGATTGTCTGGCTTTAACTCAGCTTATCCGGGCATCGATGTACGCATCCAGGCGGTAGACCGTGAAGAAGATAAATTGGCCGACGATGTCGACGTCGCCATATTCCATGGTCGGGGTAACTGGCCGGGGCTACGGGCAGAGCGATTGTATGCGGAGTATTTACTGCCGGTTTGTTCTCCTTCGTTGCTGATGGGGGATAATCCGCTGAAGGAACCCGCCGATTTAAGTCATCACACACTGCTGCACGATGCTTCCCGTCGGGACTGGCTGGCGTACACCAAACAGCTTGGGTTGCAGCAGGTGAATGTGCAGCAGGGGCCTATTTTCAGCCACAGTGCGATGGTGGTTCAGGCCGCCGTTCACGGGCAGGGTATTGCGCTGGTGAATAATGTCATGGCACAGACTGAGATTGAGGCCGGACGTCTGGTGTGTCCGTTCAGTGAAGTTTTAATTAGTAAAAATGCTTTTTATCTGGTTTGTCATGACAGTCAGGCAGAACTGGGTAAAATAGCCGCCTTTCGTCAGTGGATCCTCGCCCGTGCAGCCAGCGAGCAGGAAAAACTGCGCTTTCGTTTCGATCAGGCGTGAGGCCTGATTCCTGGGGATAGAAAGTCCTGAGTCTGCTGATGAGATTGATTAATCAGGTTTTTCATCAGCAAATAACGATAACAGGTAACGCATAATGACCAGTCGTTCAATGTTGATTTTCGCCGCTATCAGCGGTTTTATCTACGTCGCTTTCGGTGCTTTTGGCGCACATGTGTTGAGCCAGTCGCTCGGCGAAGCGGAAATGGCATGGATCCATACCGGGTTAACTTATCAAAGCATTCATACGCTGGTAGTGATGATTCTGGGTGTTGCGATGCAGCGCCAGCGCAATGTGTGGTTCTACTGGAGCAGCGCCTTTTTAGCGCTGGGAACCGTTTTATTCAGCGGCAGCCTTTATTGTCTGGCGCTGTCACATCTCCGTTTGTTCGTTTTTGTCACTCCGATTGGCGGTACCTTGTTCCTGGTCGGTTGGATTTTGTTGTTGATCGGCGCATTGCGCCTGAAGAAAAAGGCCGAACGCCATGAATAAACTTGCTCTCTACTGCCGTCAGGGTTTTGAAAAAGAATGCGCAGCAGAAATTACTGACAAAGCTGCGAAGATGGAAATCTTCGGTTTTGCCCGCGTGAAAGAAAACAGCGGTTATGTGCTGTTTGAATGCTATCAACCAGATGATGCTGACCGTATCGCCAAAGAACTGCCCTTCCGCGAGCTGATTTTTGCCCGTCAGTTGATCGTGGTGGGAGAGTTGCTGAAAGATTTGCCGCCGGAAGATCGTGTTTCTCCGATTGTCGGCATGGTTCAGAACGTGATTACCAACGGTGGTGAGCTTCGCGTTGAAGTGCCTGATACCAATGAAAGCAAAGAGCTGACCAAGTTCTGCCGCAAACTGACTGTGCCGCTGCGTTCCGCGATGCGCGAATGCAAAGTGCTGGGCAAGAAAGAGAATGCGCTGCGTCCGGTAGTGCATGTGTTCTTTATCGCGCCGGGTTGCTGCTATGTGGGGTATTCCTACAGCAATAACAATTCACCGTTCTATATGGGTATTCCGCGCCTCAAGTTTCCTTCCGAAGCGCCAAGCCGTTCAACGCTGAAACTGGAAGAAGCTTTCCATGTCTTTATTCCGGCTGATGAGTGGGATGAACGTCTGGCAAGTGGCATGTACGCGGTGGATTTAGGCGCGTGTCCTGGCGGCTGGACGTACCAGCTGACACAACGCAGCATGATGGTCACGGCTGTCGACAACGGTCCGATGGCACCCAGCCTGATGGAAACCGGTCAGGTGATTCATCTGCGTGAAGACGGCTTCCGTTACAAATCCACCAGCACTAAGAACTACTGGCTGGTGTGTGACATGGTCGAAAAACCGGCTAAAGTGGCTGCGCTGATGTGTGACTGGCTGGTCAACGGCTGGTGCCGTGAGGCGATCTTTAACCTGAAGTTGCCGATGAAAAAGCGTTACGAAGAAGTCTCTAATATTCTTGAACGCATCGACGAACGTCTGAAAGAAAATGGCGTGAATGCCGAGATCTTCGCGAAGCAGCTTTATCACGATCGCGAAGAAGTCACCGTGCATATCCGCCGTTTCTGGTCGGCTATTGGCGGACGCCGCGACGAGCGTGATCGCTGATACTCGTCATACTTTGAACTGCAGGGGCGTGGGCTGCGTGCGTTCGCCCGAATCACTTACTTGCCACCTGCCTGCAATTCAAATTATTCAGAGTATCCTTCCTGAACACTTGCGTTTGAGAAGTGCTTTTTTATGGCAAACGCAGTTGCTGCAAATTGCCATCCAGCGCGACGTCGGTTTGCAGCGTTGATACACGTTTGCAGGCATACGCCAGTTCACGGTGCTCTTCGAGTTTTTTACGCCATTTTTCCGGCACGCCTTCCAGATTGTCGTAAAGCTCATCCAGCGATCCGGTCTGCGTCAGTAACGTGACCACCGTCTTCGGGCCTATTCCCGGCACTCCCGGGATTTTACTGCTGCTGATCCCGGCCAGACCCCAGTAATCGGTGAGTTGCTGTGGCAATACGCCAAACGTTTCCTGAACAAACGGCATATCCAGCCAGCGTTTCTGGAAGTAATCGCGGATCTGAATATTGGGTGCCAGTAACTGACAGTACCCTTTATCGGTTGAAACGATGGTGACCTGATGGCCGCCGGATGACACTTTCGCGGCCAGTGTTGCCGCCAGGTCGTCTGCTTCATTACCTGCAGAATGCCAGCAGGCAATGCCTAGCCCTTCAAAACCGGCTTTCAGGCTGGGCATTTCCGCAACCAGATTATCTGGCATTGGTGAGCGCCCGGCTTTGTAGTCGGGCAGACACTGATGACGCCAACTGTCTGCCCGGTCATCTTCGTCAAATACGGCAACGGCATGTGTGGGCTGAGTATGCTGAATCAGCTGACCTATGGCGTTCTGGCAGGTAATCAGACAAGGCGAACCCTGAACCGCATGGATACGGCGGATCAGGTTCAGGGCATCAATAATCAGCAGATGTATTGCCATGTTAATCTCCATAATAAAGGCGACTCGCGTCGCCCTTAGATCTGCTTTAGAAGTGTGACTTGCCGTGTGATCGGTCGGTCAGGCACAAATCTCATAGCAAGGAATATATGCGCTGCCCGGCAATTTCATACGGTGCTGGGCGACGAAACCTTGCAGCAGGCTGTCCATTTTTTTCATTAATGCCGGATCGCCGTGCAGCTTGAAGCGACCATGTTTTTCGATGGCGTGGATCCCAAATTCTTTCACGTTACCGGCCACAATACCGGAGAAGGCGCGGCGCAGTGCGGCGGCCAGTTCCTGCGGTGGCTGGTTAGGATAAAGATTCAGGTTCGCCATGTTTTCATGATTCGGTTCGAACGGGTGCTGCAAATCGGGCGCAATGCGAATCGACCAGTTGAAACTGTAGGCATCTCCGCTGTTACGACGGTTTTCTTTCACCAGCGGCATGGCGCGTTTCATCTGACGGGCGACTTCTGTCGGATCGTCGATGATGATGGTGTAGAACTTACAGGCTTCTTCACCCAGCGTTTCTTTAATGAAGGCATCAAGAACGTGGAAGTAATCCGCGCTTTCTTTCGGGCCGGTGAGGATCAGCGGTAAAACCTGATCGCTGTTTTCCGGATCCATCAGAATGCCCAGCAGATACAGTAATTCTTCTGCGGTACCTACACCGCCAGGGAAGATAATGATCCCGTGCGCAATGCGCACGAACGCCTCAAGCCGTTTTTCGATATCCGGCATGATGATCAGTTCGTTGACCAGTGGATTAGGCGGCTCAGCAGCAATAATCGACGGTTCTGTCATGCCGATAAAGCGGCCGGCTTTGTAGCGCTGTTGCGCGTGGCCGACGGCGGCGCCTTTCATCGGGGCTTCCATTGCGCCCGGGCCACAGCCAGTACAAATGTTCAGTTCACGCAGACCCAACTGACTACCGACGTTACGGGCATACTGATATTCAATTTCATTAATTGAATGTCCGCCCCAGCAAACCACCATGTTCGGATCTTCATCCAGATGCAGGGCGCGGGCATTGCGTAAGATAGAGAACACCAGATTGGTCAGATGCGCTGAGTTTTTGGTATTCAGGTGCTGAAAACGACCGGCGTTGTCAATTTGCCCGCTCACGAACAGAATATCGCGCAGTACAGCAAACAGGTTGGCCTGTAATGAGCGGATAATCCGGCCATCCACAAATGCGTCTTCCGGTGGGTTTACCAGTTCCAGTTTCACGCCACGCTCTCTGCGCAGCACATTGATATCAAAGCTTTCGTAACGGTCGAGAAGCTCTTTACTGCTGTCAGTCTGGCTGCCGCTGTTAAGCACGGCCAGTGAACAATTTCGGAAAAGACGATAGAGGTCGCTGCTCGCAGTACGTTTGAGCATGTCGACTTCCAGCTGCGACAACAAATCCATTGAGCCTAACGGGCTGATATGTGTAATCAAAGTTGCTCCTTGACACCAACGGGTGCAGTGATTCTTTCTGCTACCTGATTGCGGCGCATGATTTTTCGGATCATATTTTTTGCGCCGTACGCGATTTAACAGTAACCCCGTCATCAGGCTTTTACCAATGCTGACAGAGCGTTAGCTCAGTTCTTGAGCAACGTCTCGCATTATTGTCTGACAAGTCGCGCGGTTGCAGGTTCAAACGGGAAGTTGGATCTCCATGGATTGATGTCCAGACCACCGCGGCGTGTATAGCGCGCATAAACGGCAAGCTTTTCCGGCTGGCAGAAACGCAGCAAATCATTAAAGATGCGTTCAACGCATTGTTCGTGGAATTCATTGTGATGGCGGAAAGAAACCAGGTAACGCAGCAGCGCTTCATGGTCGATTTTCGGGCCGCGATATTGGACCTGAACGGAACCCCAGTCTGGCTGATGGGTGATCAGGCAGTTGGATTTCAGCAGATGACTGACCAGCGACTCTTCAACGATCTCAGCACCTTTAGCATTGGCCAGATAATCCGTGCTGAACTCGTAACTGTCGATCTCAATATCCTGCTCATCGATGCAAACACCGTCAAAATGCCCAACCGCTGAACCTTCAATCTCAGACAGACGGCTGACGCTCACCGTGACTTCGCCTTGCGCGCAGGCGCTTAAATCACGGGTTAATGTTTCCTTGACCGCCTGCCAGTCCGCGAAAACGGTCTGGTTGAAGCTGTTCAGATAGAGCTTGAAGCTTTTGGATTCGATCAGATTCTGGCTGTTGGCATTCAGACTGATTTCACCCACGGCAACCTGCGGCAGGCCTTTGGCATTGAGCCACGACAGTTCATACAGCGTCCAGATATCTGCGCCATGAAACGGTAAGTTGTCCGGATATAAACCCAGCGGTTCACGGTTCATGCTGCGCGGAACGGCCTGCAATAAAGACGCGTCGTATTGATCGACATAAGCCGTACTTTTACCCAGCGTCAGTTGCGCCAGGGCGGGGTTATCCTGATATGAGGACATGCTGTCACCTTACGAAATAGGTACAATAGAGAATAATCCCTAGTTTACCCCAGCCTTACCGGAAGATGAGAGAATTATGGAGTCTGAAGTTTCTGTAGCATTGCGTGAATTTACTCAACGTTATGTCGATCTCTGGCAACAGGAAACCGGCATGCCGCCCGCCAGTGAAGCCCTTTTTGGTGTGGATTCGCCGTGCGTGGTCAAAACAGATGAAGACAAGGTCTTCTGGCTAACACAGACGTTTACCCCTGATGCGACCTTGCAAAATGTAGAACGGGCGCTGGAATTACAGTTGCGTCCTGAGGCGCATGAGTTTTACACGACACAGTATGCAGGGGACATGACCGCCAGCTGGCAGGGAAATCCGCTGACGTTGTTGCAGGTCTGGAGCCAGGAAGATTTCACCCGTTTGCAGGAAAATCTGATCGGGCATCTGGTCACGCAAAAGAGGCTGAAGCTGATACCTACCCTTTTTCTGGCGACCACAGATTCCGAGCTGGATCTGGTTTCGTTATGCAATGTGACCGGTAATGTCGTGCTGGAACAGTTCGGCAGTAAAAAACGAACTATACTCTCGCCATCGTTATCAGAATTCCTTACAATGCTGACCGCTGTTTGTCCCGCCTGAGCAACATCATCTGAACGACCCATCCCGCAGAGCACAAATGGCTCACAAGCGTGTGAGAGATCTCTCACAAAGGCTGTAAGAGATCTCGCTAATTTGACTTAATTACTTCCTGGTTAAAATAATTTTCATAAATAAAATCAATTAGTTGGTTGATTTATTGGTTGTGAGACGGCTTACGCCCGCTGAGGTTGGCTTACAGCCTGCCTTGCTCCCAAGGCCGAAATCAACGATTCTAGTCAGGCACTAAGGAAGCATGAAGCAGAACATCAGGATGATGGCTGATTCATAAAAAAGGGGACGGCTCAGGAAGAGTCAGGACGGCATCGGATTATGCCAGGATGTTTCAGGACGAAACCAGGGACACCTCCAGGACGGAGAAGAGAGCTCACAAAGGAAGCTGAGCGGGTCACAGATGACCAAGGGACATCAGTCAGGATGACTTAGGACAGACCGTCAGGATGAAAGTTGGACGATGCAAAGGACAGCCGGTTAGGATAACCGCAGGAAAAGTTTTCAGGGATTGAGCAGGGAGCACTCAGGTAGCTGGATTGCTATAAAACGAACCGGGGGCACTGTGAAAACAGTGCCCCCAACTTTTATGTCTATAAAAATTACTTCTGTAAAATCTTCCTTCCAGCCCAAAGCGCCAGCCATTCCTCAGCCGATCGCCCCCAAGACATCATCCTGCCCCTGCTTTTTCGGCAACAGGAATAAAGTGGCAAAAATATCCAGCAGATAAATCGCGGCCAGCAAGGTAATTGCTGCGGTAAATGACACCTGTGCCACCAGCATTCCAATCACCAGCGGGCCAAAACCACCGACGCCACGTCCGAGATTAAATAACAGATTCTGGGCCGTCGCCCGGACACGTACCGGATAGAGATCGGAAATCAGGCCGCCGTAACCGCCAATCATGCCATTCACGAACATCCCCATCAGCGCGCCTGCGAACAACATCAGTGTCGGGTCAGACAGCTGCGCGTAACACACCACCATCACGACAGCGCCAATCTGATAAATCAGGAAGATTTTCCAGCGCGGGAAACGATCCGACAACATGCCGAACAGCCAGATGCCGAAGGTCATACCGACAACCGTCACGGCGGTCCACAGGCCAGATTTGGTCAGTGAGAAGCCAAAGTTTTTCGACAGATAACTCGGCATCCAGATCATCAGCCCGTAATAGCCAAAGTTCTGCACAGAACACAGGATCAGAATGCCGATACTGGCTTTCGTCGTGACTTTATCGCGGAACAGTAACTTAATGCGGCTAAACAGTGAGCCATCATTATTGCTGGCAGTGTGTTTTACGAAGGCTTCCGGTTCGCCCATTGTGCGGCGGATAAGGAAAGAGGCCAGTGCCGGTAACAGTCCGACCAGGAACATACCGCGCCAGCCGATAATGCCCAACAGCATCGGTGTCAGGAAGGCGGCCATTAGCACGCCGAGCTGCCAGCCCATGCCGACATAAGCCGAGGCGCGGTTACGTTTTTCCGCCGGCCACGCTTCTGCAATCAGCGCCATGCCGATACCAAATTCACCGCCCAGGCCGACACCGGCCAGCGTGCGATAGATCAGTAAATCCCAGTACCCTTGTGCGAAAGCGCATAAGCCGGTGAAGAGGGAGAACATCAGAATGGTGAAGGTCAGTACCCGGATGCGGCCGAAACGATCGCTGATGGGCCCGAAAATGACACCGCCCAGTACGGCACCAATCAGGGTCCAGGTCACCAGCGAACCACTTTGTGAGGAAGACAAACCAAATTCGCTGGTAATAGCCGGGAGCATGAAACCGAGGATCAATAAATCAAATCCGTCCATGGCGTAGCCGGTGACGGAGGCCAGCATGGCTTTTGCCGGTGTTGCGTGTGCTTTTTGAATGTGTTGTGCGGACATGTGGACAGATCTGTAAAGAAAAAAGTGGCGGTAGTTTGCCCGTAACGGGCGTTTATCGCTACCACGAAAAACTTATGGTTGGATAGATAAATTGGATAGGATGCAGAAAGTTGGGGCATCAGTCCTTCAATGTTATGCTTTGCGCCCCCCGGCGGAGGCTGCCCGGGGCCATGAACGAAGAGAGTCATTGATGAATATAGAAAACCAGGTTCGCCAGATTTTAGAAGATATCGAGCAGGTCATGCGTGATGAAAAATTGTGGCACGCCACGCCGCCGGAAGCGGAAGCCTTTGAAAGCAAAGAGCCGTTTTCAGTGGATACCCTGTCTGCTGAACAATGGCTCCAATGGGTGCTGGTTCCCCGTATGTACGCGTTGCTGGAGGCCCAGGCACCAATGCCAACCCGTTTTGCTATCACCCCCTATTTTGAAGTGGCGATGCCTGAAGCACTCCGTTTGCTGACTCAGCTGCAACGCCTTGACGATTTGCTGAACATAGAAGACTGACATGCTGGAAATTTTGTATCAGGACGAACATCTGATCGCAGTAAATAAACCTGCGGGTATGCTGGTTCACCGCAGTTGGCTGGACCGCCATGAAACGGTGTTTGTGATGCAAACATTGCGTGATCAGATTGGTCAGCATGTGTTTACGGTTCACCGGCTGGATAAGCCGACATCCGGCGTTTTGCTGCTGGCACTGTCCAGTGACGTGGCGCGTTTACTGTCGCAGCAGTTTGAAAATAACCAGATGAGCAAGATGTATCATGCTGTGGTTCGCGGGTATGTGCCGCAAGACGGTACCCTCGATTACGCGCTGACGGAAGAGCTTGATAAAATCGCCGATAAGTTTGCCAGTCCGGATAAAGCGCCACAGCCTGCGGTCACGCATTATCGCGTGGTGGCTCAGGTCGAGATGCCCGTGGCTGTTGGTCGTTATGATACGGCGCGTTATAGCCTGGTTGAACTGAAACCAGAAACCGGTCGTAAACATCAGCTGCGCAGGCATATGTCGCATCTGCGTCACCCGATAATCGGAGACAGCGCGCACGGTGATTTAAAGCAAAACCGGGGTATGACGCAGCATTTCGGCTGTTCCGGGCTGATGCTGCACGCCAGTCATATGCAATTGCCTCATCCGGTTACGGGTGAGCCGTTGTCGATTCAGGCGCGCTGGGATCATCGCTGGCAAAATGTGGTGACACAGTTTGGCTGGCAGGGAAAAATCCCTGAGCTTGAAAGGGTTGAGTTTGCAGAAACTTGCCGTCAGGATAGTGCACAAATTTAGTCCCTTTGATTGAAATATTGGCATCACACAGGAGTGAAACCCATGGCAGAAGTCGGAATTTTTGTCGGTACGGTATACGGCAATGCGTTACTGGTGGCAGAGGAAGCGGAAACCGTGCTGAAAGGCCAGGGTCATGACGTGAAACTGTTTGAAGAAGGCACGCTTGAAGCCTGGCAATATTACCGTCATCACTTTGTGCTGATTGTGACGTCGACTACCGGTCAGGGGGATTTGCCGGACAGCATCGCGCCTTTGTATGTCGCCATCCGTGACACCGTGGGCTATCAGCCGGAGTTGCGTTACGGCATGATTGCGCTGGGTGATATCAGCTACGATCATTTCTGTGGTGGCGGCCATAAGCTGGATGATTTATTGCAGGAACAAGGCGCATCACGCATTGGCGAAATGCTGGAGATTGACGCCATGGAAACTGCCGAACCGGAAACTGTTGCGATTCCGTGGGTGGAAAAATGGGGACAGTTGCTTAAATAACGTCACACCCTTTGCCGTTCTGCGCGCAAGAAATAAAAAGGTCAGGCAAACGCCTGACCTTTTTTGTATTCACATCTTCTGACCGGAATTTATCAGCGGCCGTTGGTGAGTTTTTCCAGATCAGATTCAATCTCAGAAATTTTATTTGCCACGACAGATTCAAGATGACGTAAGTCATCCAGAATTTTACGTTTCAGATCCACTTCTACCTGATCACGCTGACAGATTTGATCCAGCTCATCAATCACATAGCGCAGATTTGGGCTGATCTCATGAATTTCTTTATAACCCTGACCGGCATTATCGGCAACGATGGTTTTACGCTGGCGCGGGTATTTAAACTTCACGCTTTTAGCAAAAAACTCGCCTTTATCTCTGCGGAAATAGATCTTCAGAATATCGTTATTGGCCTCCTGACGCAGGCTGTAACGATCAATATCGTCGGGATTATTAATGCCCAGGCTTTTCAGATTGTCATACATAGCGCCACCTTCGTTTAGGAGAAAATCAGAGTGTCATGATGAACTGAACGGCGGCTTTAATCATTGATTAATTGCACAGTTTGCCGTTTAGAAGATAAAAAAATAGCGGGTTATTTTTTAAAACAATACCCGCTATTTTTAAGTTTAGTCGATTGTGCGCAATAACTCATTCAGGCCGGTTTTGCCCAGAGTTTTCGCATCTACTTTCTTGACGATGACAGCGCAGTACAGGCTGTATTTACCGTCTTTAGAAGGCAGGTTGCCGGAAACCACTACGGAGCCCGCTGGTACGCGGCCGTAATGCACTTCACCAGTTTCACGGTCATAGATTTTGGTGCTCTGGCCGATGTAAACACCCATGGAAATCACCGAGCCTTCTTCCACGATCACGCCTTCAACGATTTCTGAACGCGCGCCGATGAAGCAATTGTCTTCGATGATAGTCGGGTTCGCCTGAAGTGGCTCCAGAACGCCGCCGATACCTACGCCACCGGACAGATGAACGTTTTTACCGATCTGCGCACAAGAACCGACAGTCGCCCAGGTATCAACCATGGTGCCTTCATCAACGTAAGCGCCGATGTTGACATAAGAGGGCATCAGCACGGTGTTGCGTGCAATGAATGCGCCTTTACGCACGGCAGCAGGTGGCACCACGCGGAAACCTTCACGCTGGAAACGCGCTTCATCGTAGTCAGCGAATTTCATGGGCACTTTATCGAAGTAACGGCTTTCACCGCCTTCCATCACCTGGTTGTCATTGATTCTGAACGAGAGCAGTACCGCTTTCTTCAGCCACTGATGCGTCACCCATTCGCCATCAATCTTCTCAGCAACGCGCAATTCGCCGCTGTCGATTTTGCTGATAACTTCAGTGATAGCGTCGCGCGTTACGCTGTCAACGTTAGCCGGAGTAATGTCTGCACGGCGCTCGAAGGCTTGTTCAATAACGGTTTGTAGTTGCTGCATCCTGTTCTCTTTCCTGAATTGGTTTTAAAAGATAGTGGTACTTGTATCACATTTTATCGCCAGGGTTGAGTGCCTCAGTTAACCGGCGTGTGATTTCCTGGCGAGTTTGCTTATCCAGCGCACGACGCTCGCCATTTGCCAGAATAAATAAGTCCTCTACGCGTTCGCCGATGGTCGAGATGCGCGCACCGTGCAGCGACAGGCCGAGATCAGAGAAGACTTCCCCGACGCGTGCCAGCAGGCCGGGTTGATCCAGCGACACCAGTTCCATATACGTCCGGCGGTCGGTATGCGTCGGCAGGAAACTGACTTCGGTCTGCACGCTGAAATGACGCAGTTTCGGCGAAGGACGTCGCGCACGCGGCGGCTGATAAGCCTGCGTCATCGACTGTTCCAGCGCGTAACGAATGGCTTCATGCCGGTCTTGTGCCAGCGGGCTGCCGTCCGGTTCCAGTACAATGAAAGTATCCATCGCCATGCCGTCGCGATTGGTGAAAATCTGCGCGTCATGAATGCTCAGGTTACGCCTGTCCAGCTCACCGGCGACGGTGGCAAACAGATACGGTCGGTCAGGGCTCCAGATAAATATCTCGGTCCCGCCGCGCGTTGCCTGACGGCTGACCAGCACCAGCGGTTTGGTGGAGTCATGTTCCAGCAGGTGTCTTGCGTGCCATGCCAGTTGATTGGGTGAATGGCGCAGGAAATAATCCGCCCGGCAGCGGCTCCAGATACGGTGCAGCGCTTCTTCATCAATATTATCCATACGCAGCAATGCCAGCGCCTGAAGGCGGTGATGACGCACGCGCTCGCGAAGATCCGGCGTGTTTTGCATGCCGCGGCGCAATTGCTTTTCGGTGGCAAAATACAGTTCGCGTATCAGGCTTTGTTTCCAGCTGTTCCACAGGGTTTCATTGGTGGCACAGATATCCGCCACGGTCAGGCTGACCAGATAGCGCAGGCGAACTTCGGTCTGCATTTCTGCGGCGAACTGCTGGATTTCATTAGGATCCTGAATATCGCGGCGCTGCGCCGTCACTGACATCAGCAAGTGACAGCGAACCAGCCACGAGACCAACTGGGTTTCACGGGAATTCAGCCCGTGCAGTTCGGCAAATTCCAGCACATCCTGCGCGCCGAGAATCGAGTGATCACCACCGCGGCCTTTGGCAATATCGTGGAACAGGGCAGCCATCAGCAACAGTTCAGGCTGTGGCAGCCGCGGATACAGCTCCACACAGAGTGGATGCTTCGGCCGGGTTTCTTCGTGAGCAAAGCTTTCAAGTTTTTGCAGCACGCGAATGGTATGTTCATCGACTGTGTACGCGTGGAACAAGTCGAATTGCATCTGCCCGACGATCTGCCCCCATTGCGGCATATATGCCCACAGCACGCTGTGGCGGTGCATCGGCACCAGCGCGCGTGACACGGCACCCGGATGGCGCAGGATCGACATAAACATTTCGCGCGCCTGCGGGATCATGCATAGCGGCTCTTTGAGATGGCGACGGGCATGGCGCAGCAGGCGGACGGTGGTGGAGTAAATCCCTTTGATTTCGCGATGGCGCACCATCAGGTGGAACATGCTGATGATAGTTTCCGGACGGCGGTCAAAGAGCGTGCTGTCCCGCAGATCAATCAGATCGCCACGCAGTTGGAAATCTTCATCGAGCGGCCGTGGTTTTTCATTCGGGCCGATGGCCAGAATCGCTTCATCGAACAACTGCAATAACATCTGATTCAGCTCGCCGACCCGGCGGGTCATGCGGTAGAAATCTTTCATCATGCGTTCGACGGGCTGATTGCCTTCGCCCTGATATTGCAGCAATTGCGCCACACTTTGCTGGCGGTCGAACAGCAGACGGTTGTCGTAGCGGGGCAGCAGCAAATGCAGGGCAAAACGGATTCGCCACAGGAAACTCTGACATTCCAGCAGTTCGTTGCGCTCGGCTTTGGTCAGAAAACCAAAGGCCACCATTTCGTCCAGCGATGTGGCGCCAAAATGACGACGGGCTACCCATAAAATGGTGTGAATGTCGCGCAGGCCGCCGGGGCTGCTTTTGATATCTGGCTCAAGGTTATAACTGGTGCCGTGATAACGCAGATGGCGTTCATTTTGTTCATCAATTTTGGCGCGGAAGAAGTTTGGCGAAGGCCAGAATCCATCGCTGAAAATGTGTTTCTGCATACTGAGAAACAGCGCAACATCGCCGCAGATCAGGCGGGATTCGATCAGGTTGGTGGCTACGGTTAAATCAGCCAACCCTTCCAGCAGACATTCTTCCAGCGTACGCACGCTGTGTCCGACTTCCAGCTTAACGTCCCACAGCAAGGTAATCAGTTCACCGATGCGCAATGCCTGTTCATCGTTAAGCCGTTTCTGGCTGAGCACCAGAACATCGATATCCGATAAAGGATGCAATTCGCCGCGCCCGTAGCCGCCTACGGCCACCATCGCGGTTTCCGGAATATTGTCGAAGCCGTAGAAGGTCCACAAACGCTGTAACAGCTGATCGATGTAATGCGTCCGTGCGTCTACCAGTTCTTCAGCCTGTTGCCCGGCATTGAAGGCATCCGCCAGCCATGCCTGAAACTGTTCCATATGCTGTTTCAGGCTCTGACGGTTTAAATCGTCGTCCGGATAGACAGAAGGGGATGCCGGTTGTAGCGGAAAAGTACGGGCGAGATCCTGCGTGGTTTGCAGTAGTACGCTCTTTTCAGCCGGGAAGTTTTCAATCATGGGTGCGCAGCCCTACACGTGAGAGACCAATAAACGTGAAAGATAAAAAAAACCGGCTTTCGCCGGCTTGATTCACAGATTTATACCCTCTCCGCAGAGCGGGTGACTGTTTAGTCGTGCGTCAGGATAGCCGGAATGGTGTCATCCTTACGCAGCGTCATAATTTCACAACCGTTATCTGTCACCACAATAGTATGCTCGTACTGAGCCGACAAGCTGCGATCTTTAGTTTTTACTGTCCAGCCGTCTTTCATGGTGCGGATACGGTAATCGCCTGCGTTGACCATCGGTTCAACGGTAAACGCCATACCCGCCTGAAGCACAACACCGCCGTCATCCGCATCGTAATGCAGTACCTGAGGCTCCTCGTGGAAAACCTCACCGATGCCGTGACCGCAATATTCGCGTACCACAGAGAATTTCTCGGCTTCAACGAACTTCTGGATCTCTTTACCCAACGTGCGCAGGCGGATACCTGGCTTGATCAGGCGCAGTGCGATATACAGGCTTTCCTGCGTGATACGGCAAAGACGCTCACCCAGAATCGTCGGTTTACCCGCGATGAACATTTTGGAGGTGTCACCATGGAAACCATCCTTAATGACCGTGACATCAATGTTGACGATGTCGCCATCTTTCAAAATTTTGTCTTCGCTCGGAATACCGTGGCACACCACTTCGTTAACGGAAATACAGACAGATTTCGGGAAGCCGTGGTAATCCAGGCAGGCAGAAACCGCCTGTTGCTTGTTCACGATGTGATCGGCGCAAATGCGATCCAGCTCGCCGGTGCTGACGCCCGGTTTAACGAAAGGCTCAATGATTTCCAGCACTTCCGCGGCCAGACGGCCAGCAACGCGCATTTTTTCGATGTCTTCAGGGGTTTTGATTGAAATAGCCATGTGTTGTCCTGCGGGTTCTGTGCATCAGGTGTGCTTTATTTCTACACCGATGTCGTCAATAATTAGCTGTGGCTTATGGTATCAGCCCTGATATTTGCTGCCAAACTATCATTTCCCGGGAAGCAATCCGGTGAACAAAAGTTGCTGCCGGGCCGTTATTTATGGTATAAAGCGCGCCGGCAATCCGCTCTGGGTCTTACGACTCTGAGGGATTAAAGCCAAAATCACTCATTGTGTACTTATTAACGTAAGTAATAACACACACGTATCGACACATACGCCGGGGTGCCTTGGGAATTCGTTCTGCAGGGTCGGTTGTATGGGATACGTGGAGGCATAACCCCAACTACTTAATAGAGGTTTTATCATGGCAACTGTTTCCATGCGCGACATGCTCAAGGCCGGTGTTCACTTCGGTCACCAAACCCGTTACTGGAACCCGAAAATGAAGCCATTCATCTTCGGCGCTCGTAACAAGGTTCACATCATCAACCTTGAGAAAACTGTTCCAATGTTCAACGAAGCTCTGGCTGAGTTGCAGAAGATCTCCTCCCGTAAAGGTAAGATCCTGTTCGTTGGTACTAAACGCGCAGCAAGCGAAGCGGTAAAAGAAGCTGCACACAACTGCGACCAGTTCTTCGTGAACCATCGCTGGTTGGGCGGCATGCTGACTAACTGGAAAACAGTTCGTCAGTCCATCAAACGTTTGAAAGATCTGGAAATTCAGTCTCAGGACGGCACCTTCGAGAAGCTGACCAAGAAAGAGGCGCTGATGCGTACTCGTGAACTGGCTAAGCTGGAAAACAGCCTGGGTGGTATCAAGGATATGGGTGGTCTTCCTGATGCTCTGTTCGTTATCGATGCTGATCACGAACACATTGCAATCAAAGAAGCTAACAACCTGGGTATCCCGGTATTCTCCATTGTTGATACCAACTCCGATCCGGATGGCGTTGACTTTGTTATCCCAGGTAACGATGACGCAATCCGTGCAGTAAATCTGTACCTGAGCGCTGTTGCTGCCACTGTTCGTGAAGGCCGTTCGCAAGATCTGGCTGTTCAGGCAGAAGAAAGCTTCGTAGAAGCTGAATAATAAGGCAAGCTCAGCAGAGCCCTTATTAACCAGGTATTGAAATATGTTGGTTAGGGGGCCTTTATTGGCCCCCTTTGCTTATCTTAAATGCGAGAAATATCTCACCGCAAAAACCCTTTTTGCACTGAGATAATCGAGGAAAATACAATGGCTGATATTACCGCTGCCCTGGTAAAAGAACTGCGCGAACGTACTGGCGCTGGCATGATGGATTGTAAGAAAGCTCTGGTTGAAGCTAACGGCGACATCGAGCTGGCAATTGAAAACATGCGTAAATCTGGCGCGATCAAAGCGGCGAAAAAAGCAGGCAACGTAGCTGCTGACGGCGTGATCAAAACCAAAATCGAAGGTAACTTCGGCGTGATTCTGGAAGTTAACTGCCAGACTGACTTCGTGGCTAAAGATGCTGGTTTCCAGGCTTTCGCTGACAAAGTACTGGACGCTGCTGTTGCAGGTAAAGTGACTGACGTTGAAGTCCTGAAAGCTCAGTTCGAAGAAGAACGTATTCAGCTGGTTGCTAAAATCGGTGAGAACATCAACATTCGCCGCGTTCAAATCCTTGAAGGCGACGTGTTGGGCAGCTACCTGCACGGCGCTCGTATCGGCGTTCTGATTGCTGCTAAAGGCGCTGATGAAGAACTGGTTAAGCAAATTGCTATGCACGTTGCAGCAAGCAAACCAGAATTCGTTAAGCCTGAAGATGTGTCTGCCGAAGTGGTAGAAAAAGAGTACCAGGTTCAGCTGGACATCGCGATGCAGTCTGGCAAGCCAAAAGAGATTGCAGAGAAAATGGTTGAAGGCCGCATGAAGAAATTCACCGGCGAAGTTTCTCTGACTGGTCAGCCTTTCGTTATCGACCCAAGCAAAACTGTGGGCCAGGTTCTGAAAGAACATAGCGCAGACGTGACTAACTTCATCCGCTTCGAAGTGGGCGAAGGTATCGAGAAAGTTGAGACTGACTTTGCTGCTGAAGTTGCAGCAATGACTAAACAGTCTTAATCAGTATCTGATACACCCTAAAATGGAACCGCTGCGAAAGGGCGGTTCCGTTTTATCCAGCCCCAAATTCCTATTACATTGTGCGTGAATGTCATTCAGACAGCGCTATGATGTAAAGACTGACTATCCATTAAGACACATTGCTTCTAGGACAGACACCATGGCTACCAATGCGAAACCCGTTTATCAACGTATCCTGCTCAAACTCAGTGGCGAAGCCCTGCAGGGTAGTGAAGGTTTTGGTATCGACGCGAGTGTATTAGATCGCATGGCTCAGGAAGTAAAAGAGCTGGTCGAACTCGGCATTCAGGTAGGTGTTGTGATCGGCGGCGGTAACTTGTTCCGTGGCGCGGGTCTGGCACAGGCGGGCATGAATCGTGTTGTAGGCGACCATATGGGTATGCTGGCGACTGTCATGAATGGCCTGGCAATGCGTGATGCATTACACCGCGCCTATGTTAACGCACGCCTGATGTCTGCAATCCCTTTGAACGGTGTTTGTGATAATTACAGCTGGGCAGAAGCCATCAGTTTGCTGCGTCATAACCGTGTGGTGATTTTCTCCGCCGGTACCGGCAATCCTTTCTTTACCACTGACTCAGCAGCGTGTCTGCGCGGGATCGAAATCGAAGCTGATGTGGTATTAAAAGCGACCAAAGTTGACGGCGTATATTCTGCCGACCCGGTGAAAAATCCGGAAGCGACACTCTACGAAACACTGACCTATCAGGAAGTGTTGGAACAGGAATTGAAAGTGATGGATCTGGCGGCCTTCACGCTGGCCCGCGATCACAATCTGCCAATTCGCGTTTTCAACATGAATAAGCCTGGTGCACTGCGTCGCGTGGTGATGGGTGAAAATGAAGGAACGCTGATTTCTAAAGCGGAGTGATCCTTCACAATTGAACATTACGTTCAGCCAGCCTCTGCTGGCATGAGTATTCACGGACTATACTGATGTTATGGTCTGCCAGGTAATCAGCTTTCAAAGGTTCACAACGTGATTAACGAAATCAAAAAAGACGCTGAAATTCGCATGGAAAAATGCGTTGAATCATTCAAAACGCATATCAGCAAAATCCGTACCGGCCGTGCATCTCCGGGCATCCTGGATGGCATCATGGTGGAATACTACGGTTCAGCAACGCCTCTGCGTCAGCTGGCACAGGTGACGGTGGAAGATTCCCGTACTCTGGCAATCTCTGTTTTTGACCGCTCTATCAGCGCTGCTGTTGAAAAAGCGATCATGACCTCTGATTTGGGTCTGAACCCGTCTTCTGCAGGCGCGACAATTCGTGTTCCATTGCCAGCGCTGACCGAAGAACGTCGTAAAGACTTGATCAAAGTGGTGCGTGGCGAAGCAGAGCAGGGCCGTGTCTCTGTCCGTAACGTCCGCCGCGATGCGAACGATAAAACCAAAGCACTGTTGAAAGATAAAGAAATCAGCGAAGACGAAGATCGCCGTTCCCAGGACGATATTCAGAAACTGACTGATATTTTCATCAAGAAAATCGACGTTGCTCTGAGCGAGAAAGAAGCCGAGTTAATGGAGTTCTAATCCGGCTTGAATTTCTTCCAAAGCGCCGCAATTGCGGCGCTTTGTCTTTTATCGGGCTTTAAATTTTTTACCTGTTCGAACAATCTCATGGACAAGCCAGATAAGAGGTTTCAGACTGTGCACTTTCCGAATTTACGAGCGCTATCCCGGGCATTTTCATGAAACAAATGACTATTCTTGGTTCGACAGGGTCTGTCGGCACCAGCACGCTTTCCGTTGTCCGGTCTAACCCTGACGATTTCGCCGTTAAAGCACTGGTTGCAGGGCGCAATGTTGACGTTATGGCGCAGCAGTGTCTTGAGTTTCACCCTGCCTATGCTTCGATGGCGGATGAATCTTCTGCCCGTGCGCTGAGAGCCATTCTGGCTGAACAGGGAAGCCGTACCGAGGTGCTTTCCGGACCCGATGCGGCGACTGAACTGGCCGCTCTTGATGATGTGGATCAGGTGATGTCGGCTATCGTGGGGGCTGCGGGCTTGTTACCGACACTCGCTGCTGTCCGCGCCGGTAAACAGGTGCTTCTGGCTAACAAAGAATCGCTGGTGACCTGCGGGCGCATTTTTATGGACGCTGTCCGCCATAGTCAGTCTCAGCTATTGCCTATCGACAGTGAACATAACGCTATTTTCCAGAGTTTACCTGAATCCATTCAAAAACAGCTGGGATATGCTTCCCTCGAAAGCCACGGGATCTCCCGCATTATTTTAACCGGATCCGGTGGCCCGTTCCGCGAACTGCCGTTGGATAAATTTCGCGATGTCACTCCTGATGAGGCTTGCGCGCATCCCAACTGGTCGATGGGGCGTAAAATTTCCGTCGACTCGGCAACCATGATGAATAAAGGGCTGGAGTATATTGAAGCCCGCTGGTTGTTTAATGCCTCTGCTGCTGAGATGGAAGTGATTATCCATCCGCAATCCGTGATCCATTCCATGGTGCGTTATTGCGATGGCAGCGTGCTGGCTCAACTTGGCTCGCCGGATATGCGTACCCCAATTGCGCATGCCATGGCATATCCGCACAGAGTCAGAACTGACGTCGAAGCGTTGGATTTTTGTAAAATGGGGGCGATGACTTTCAGTGCACCGGATTACGCACGTTATCCTTGTTTGCAATTGGCTATCGAAGCCAGCAACACCGGGCAGGCAGCGACGACGGCACTGAATGCCGCGAATGAAATTTCGGTGGCCGCGTTCCTCAATGGTGAGATTCGTTTTACTGACATTGCTGGCCTGAATCGTCAGGTGATGGAGCAGTTAGTGAGCGCTGAACCTGATTCTGTTGAGGAAGTGTTGGAGATCGACGCGCAGGCGAGAGCCAGTGCACGTGAGAAACTTCATACATTTGCGCTATAAGGCTGTTTTTGTACTTATGCAGCAGTTTGTTAGCATCACATTGAAATGGTATAGTCTGCGCCACACTGACAGTAGATTTGGCTTTTCAGGGCCTGAGTGTTAAAGGTGGAATCGGTGATCTGTCAGTGTAAGCCGTGCCTGCAAGGGGGACACGGCTTTTTTGCGCGTGTAGTCGCACCAGCGACAGAAAGGTGTGCCGCCAGCTAACTGTTGTGGCGTCGTCAGCCAGAAGAATGTTATGCCAGCCAGAAAGCCGCTGTGTTCTGATAAAAGGAAATGAGTACGCGTTATGTCCCTCGAAAATCAACAGATGTCTGATATGTATTGCTCTCAACCTCGCCATGTTGCCATTATCATGGACGGTAACGGACGCTGGGCAAAACGTCAGGGTAAAATGAGGGTATTCGGTCATAAAGCGGGAGTGAAGTCGGTGCGCAAAGCGGTAAGTTTTGCTGCCAGTCATCACCTTGATGCACTCACGCTTTATGCCTTTAGTAGTGAAAACTGGAATCGTCCGGCCCAGGAAGTCTCCGCATTGATGGAGTTGTTCGTCCGTGCATTAGACAGTGAAGTCAAAAGCTTGCATAAACATAATGTCAGGCTTCGGGTCATTGGCGACGTCAGTCGCTTTAGTGCTCGTCTGCAGGAACGCATTCGTCGTTCAGAAACAATGACTCAAAATAACGACGGTCTTACCCTGAACATTGCCGCGAATTACGGTGGCCGATGGGATATTATTCAAGGCGTTAAGACTCTGGCGGGTCAGGTTGAAGCCGGCACGCTGCGGGCAGAACAGATTACAGAAGAATTGCTGAATTCAGCGGTCTGTATGAGCGAACTGGCACCCGTCGATTTGGTGATCAGAACCGGTGGGGAACATAGGATCAGTAACTTTTTGCTGTGGCAAATTGCCTACGCGGAGCTCTACTTTACCGATGTCCTCTGGCCTGATTTTGATGAAAATACCTTTGAAGGTGCGCTGACTGCTTTTGCACAACGCGAGCGCCGCTTCGGGGGGACTACACCTATCGGCGCCAATGCGTCCTAGGGAGAACATTTGCTGAAGTATCGCATTATCACAGCTCTGATTTTAATACCGATTGTTATTGCAGCACTCTTTTTATTACCGCCTGTCGGTTTTGCCATCGTGACGTTAGTTGTGTGCATGCTGGCAGCGTGGGAGTGGGGGCAACTGGCCGGTTTTGCAAGCCGTAATCAGCGCATCTGGCTGGCTATATTATGTGGTTTCCTGCTGGCAGCGATGATGCTGAGCATACCTGCTTACCAGCAAAGCGTGCATCTGTTGCAAGTCGGAGGCTCATTATGGGCTGCGCTTGCGTGGTGGTGTCTGGCATTGGTGCTGGTGGTTGGATATCCTGCTTCGGCAGCTTTCTGGCGCCATTCCCGTGTGTTGCGCTTAGTCTTTGGCATACTGACTATTGTGCCGTTTTTCTGGGGTATGGTCGCACTGCGCCAATACGGTTATGCAGAAAATCATCATACTGGCGCATGGTGGTTGTTATATGTGATGCTACTGGTCTGGGGGGCAGACTCCGGCGCTTACCTGTTTGGTAAATTATTTGGTAAGCATAAACTGGCGCCTAAAGTATCCCCGGGGAAAACCTGGGAAGGGTTTGCTGGCGGTCTTCTGACTTCAGCCCTCATAGCCTGGCTATTTGGCCGCTACGCACCACTTGATGTGGTACCGTCGACCTTATTGATTTGTTCCGTTGTTGCCGCGCTGGCTTCTGTGCTGGGCGACCTGACGGAAAGTATGTTCAAACGCGAGGCAGGGATCAAAGACAGTGGTCATATGATCCCTGGTCACGGCGGAATACTGGATCGTATCGACAGCCTGACGGCTGCGGTGCCTGTATTCGCCTGTCTGATGCTGTTAGTGTATTAATCCGTCTGTGACGGTGAAGTTTCCTAAGGAATAGTTAGACATATGATGAACATACTCTGGAGCCTGGCCGCCTTTATCGTCGCATTGGGGGTGCTTATCACCGTGCACGAGTTCGGCCATTTCTGGGTTGCTCGTCGTTGTGGTGTGCGTGTCGAACGTTTTTCTGTCGGTTTTGGACGTGCGCTATGGCGCCGGACTGACCGTCAGGGAACAGAGTATGTTCTGGCCATCATTCCTCTCGGAGGCTACGTTAAGATGCTCGACGAGCGCGTCGAGGCTGTAGCGCCTGAATTCCGCCACCAATCTTTCAATAACAAAAAAATCTGGCAGCGCGCTGCTATCATCAGCGCCGGGCCGATCGCCAATTTCATTTTTGCTGTTTTTGCTTACTGGCTGATCTTCGTCATCGGCGTGCCGAGCGTGCGTCCTGTCGTGGCAAATGTCACTGCAAATTCAATTGCCGCACAATCCAATATTTCACCCGGAATGGAACTAAAATCTGTTGCGGGTATCGAAACGCCTGATTGGGATTCAGTTCGTATGGCGTTAGTCGGCGAAATTGGTGATGATCAAACGACGGTTGATGTGGCGCAATTTGGCTCGTCCCAGGTCGTTGAGAAAACTCTGGATTTGCGTCAATGGCAGTTTGATCCTGAAAAGCAGGATCCGGTGGTGTCTCTGGGGATGATTCCCAGAGGGCCGCAGATAGAATCTGTTCTGCAGGAGGTGCAGCCAGATTCAGCCGCGCAAAAGGCGGGTTTGCAAGCCGGGGACAGGATCGTTAAAGTCGATGGTCAGATTCTGGAAAGCTGGCAGTCGTTTGTCATACAGGTACGTGACAATCCGGGTAAACCAATTGCACTGGAAGTTGAGCGGGCGGGGAATCCCGTCGCGTTAACACTGACGCCGGACACGAAGTCCGCAGGTAAAGGCAAGATACAGGGTTTTGCTGGTGTGGTACCGAAAGTGATACCGCTGCCTGATGAATATAAAACAATCCGTCAGTATGGCCCGTTTGTGGCGTTTTATGAGGCCGGGGATAAAACCTGGCAACTGATGAAACTCACAGTGAGCATGCTGGGTAAGTTAATTACCGGAGATGTGAAGCTGAACAATCTGAGTGGCCCAATATCCATCGCACAGGGCGCAGGAATGTCAGCTGAATATGGTTTGGTGTCTTACCTCACGTTTTTGGCACTCATTAGTGTCAATCTGGGGATCATCAACCTCTTCCCATTACCGGTATTAGATGGTGGACACCTGCTGTTTCTCGCAATAGAAAAGCTTAAAGGTGGGCCAGTTTCCGAGCGAGTTCAGGACTTCAGTTACCGCATTGGTTCAGTTTTGCTGGTGTTGTTGATGGGGCTTGCACTTTTCAATGATTTCTCCCGTCTTTAAGGCCGGAGATTAGGTTAGGAAGAACGCATAACAACGATGGCGATCAAAAAGTTGCTCATAGCGTCGCTGCTGTTTGGCAGCGCCACCGTATACGGTGCAGACGGTTTCGTAGTGAAAGATATTCATTTCGAAGGCCTGCAGCGAGTTGCCGTCGGTGCGGCGTTACTCAATATGCCGGTTCGCGTCGGTGATACGGTGACTGACGATGATATCAGTAATACCATTCGTGCATTGTTTGCCACTGGCAACTTCGAGGATGTTCGTGTCCTGCGCGATGGAAATTCTCTGATTGTTCAGGTCAAAGAACGTCCAACTATTGCCAGCATTACTTTCTCCGGTAACAAATCGGTGAAAGATGACATGCTGAAGCAAAACCTGGAGGCCTCTGGCGTCCGTGTTGGCGAAGCCCTTGACCGTACAACCATCGGCAGCATCGAGAAAGGTCTCGAAGACTTCTATTACAGCGTCGGTAAATACAGTGCATCGGTAAAAGCGGTTGTGACCCCTTTGCCACGTAACCGTGTTGATCTGAAGCTGGTCTTCACCGAAGGTGTTTCTGCCAAAATTCAGCAGATCAACATTGTTGGTAACCATGCCTTTACGACCGATGATCTGATTTCACGCTTCCAGCTGCGTGATGAAGTGCCATGGTGGAACGTGGTCGGTGACCGTAAATATCAGAAACAAAAACTCGCGGGTGACCTTGAAACCCTGCGTAGTTTCTATCTGGATCGCGGTTATGCCCGTTTCAACATTGATTCGACTCAGGTCAGTCTGACGCCGGACAAAAAAGGCATCTACATTACGCTGAACATCACAGAAGGTGAGCAATACAAACTTTCTGGCGTTGAAGTGACTGGCAGCATGGCGGGTCACTCAGCAGAAGTTCAAAGCCTGACTAAAATTGATAAAGGCGAGCTGTATAACGGCGCCAAAGTCACCAAAATGGAAAACGACATCAAGCAGATGCTGGGTCGTTATGGCTATGCCTATCCGCGTGTGACTACACAGCCAGAAATTAATGATGCAGACAAGACCGTCAAACTGCATATCAACGTTGATGCGGGGAACCGTTTCTATGTACGTCATATCCGTTTTGAAGGTAATGACACCAGTAAGGACAGCGTACTGCGCCGTGAAATGCGTCAGATGGAAGGTGCCTGGTTGGGCAACGATCTGGTCGATAAAGGTAAAGAGCGTCTGAACCGTCTGGGTTATTTCGAAACGGTTGATGTTGATACGCAGCGTGTTCCAGGTTCGCCTGATCAGGTTGATGTTGTCTACAAAGTGAAAGAACGTAACACCGGTAGCTTCAACTTTGGTGTGGGTTACGGTACTGAGAGTGGTGTCAGCTTCCAGGTGGGTGTCCAGCAGGATAACTGGCTGGGTACGGGTAATTCTGTTGGCATCAGCGGTACTAAAAACGATTACCAGACATATGCAGAATTCACTATCACTGACCCTTACTTCACCGTTGATGGCGTAAGTCTGGGTGGTCGTATCTTCTATAACGACTTCAAAGCTGATGATGCGGACCTGTCCAGCTATACCAACAGAAGTTATGGTATTGGCGGTAATCTTGGTTTCCCAATCAATGAAAATAACTCATTGCGCCTGGGTCTGGATTACGTACACAACGATCTGTCCAATATGGAACCACAGATCGCTATGTTCCGTTATCTGAACTCTGTTGGGCTGAAACCGCCGGTGACCACCAGTGACAATGCTGATGCTGACTTTAGTGCGAATGATTTCTTCGCCAACCTCGGCTGGGGTTATAACAATCTCGACCGTGGCTACTTCCCAACATCGGGGACGAAAGCCAGCCTGAACGGTAAAGTAACCGTTCCGGGTTCTGATAACGAATATTATAAAATTACATTTGATTCAACCAGTTATATGCCGCTAAATCAGGATCGTGACTGGGTGCTGATGGGCCGTGCGCGTGCAGGTTACGCAGACGGTCTTGGCGGTAAAGAAGTGCCGTTCTACGACAACTTCTATGCCGGTGGTTCAAGCAGTGTTCGTGGTTTCCAGTCGAACACCATTGGTCCAAAAGCGGCATACTACAAATGTACTACGGCTAACACATCTTACAGCGGCTGTCCGATTGATAACTCAAACGACGCAGTTGGCGGTAACGCAATGGCAGTATTGAGTGCTGAACTGATTGTTCCGACTCCATTTGTTAGCGAGAAATACGCTAACTCATTGCGTACTTCCCTGTTCGTGGACAGCGGTACTGTTTGGGATACAGGTTGGGAAAACACCCCGCAGACTATTGCGGCAGGCGTTCCTGATTACAGTAAACCAGGTAACATTCGTGTTTCTTCGGGTCTTGCGTTGCAGTGGATGTCTCCACTTGGACCATTGGTCTTCTCCTACGCACAACCGGTCAAGAAATATGAAGGCGATAAGGCAGAACAGTTCCAGTTTAACATTGGTAAAACCTGGTAACGTTCTGTCCGGGCAGAAGTTGTCCAGCAGAATCGCAATGGCCTGATGATAAATCTCATACACGGGTTTCGGCCCGTGTATTGTTTTCATGTCAGGTGTTTTGTGTAATTTAATGTGCCATATGGCACAACGGGTGATGGAAGGAGTTTATAGTGAAAAAGTGGTTATATGCCGCAGGCCTCGGTTTAGTTATGGCTTCTTCAGCTAGCGTTCAGGCTGCTGATAAAATTGCTATCGTTAACGTAGCAAGTATTTTCCAACAAATGCCTGCTCGTGAAGCTGTAGCAAAACAGCTGGAAAACGAGTTCAAAAGCCGTGCGACAGATTTGCAATCTCAGGAACGTGATCTGCAAACCAAAATGCAACGTCTGCAACGCGATGGCTCTACAATGAAAGCCAGCGACCGTTCTAAACTTGAAAAAGACGTAATGGCTCAGCGTGAAGCATTCTCTGCAAAAGCGCAGCAATTCGACCAGGACAACCGTCGTCGTCAGGGCGAAGAGCGCAACAAAATCCTGAGCCGTATTCAGGACGCTGTGAAAACTGTAGCAAGTAAAGAAGGTTATGACGTTGTTATCGATGCTAATGCCATTGCATATGCTGACAATAGCAAAGACATTACTGCTGATGTGCTGAAACAGGTTAAATAAACATGTCTTCAATTCGACTGGCTGATCTCGCACAGCAGTTGGATGCACAATTGCACGGTGATGGCGAAATTGCCATCACCGGCGTTGCTTCAATGCATTCCGCACACTCTGAGCAAATCACGTTTTTATCAAACAGCCGTTACCGTGAACAGTTGGCTTCCTGCAATGCAGGCGCCGTAGTGTTGACCGAAGCGGATCTGCCATTTTGCCCTACAGCGGCATTAGTGGTTAAAAACCCTTACCTGACGTATGCGCGGATGGCGCAATTGCTGGATACCACGCCAGCACCGGCAGTGGATATCGCGGCGAGTGCGGTGATTTCAGACAGTGCAACGTTAGGTAAGAATGTCTCGGTTGGCGCAAATGCAGTCATCGAATCAGGCGTTGTATTGGGTGACAATGTTGTCATCGGTGCAGGCTGTTTTATCGGTAAAGAGGCAAAAATAGGTGCTGGCACACGTTTGTGGGCCAATGTTTCTATTTATCACCGCGTTGAAATCGGCGAGCAGTGCTTGATTCAGTCAGGTACTGTGATCGGCGCTGATGGTTTTGGTTATGCCAATGATCGTGGTAATTGGGTTAAAATCCCACAGTTAGGTACTGTCATTATCGGTGACCGTGTTGAAATCGGTGCCTGTACCACGATTGACCGTGGCGCACTGGATGACACTATCATTAGCAATGGCGTCATCATTGATAACCAATGCCAGATTGCACACAACGTCGTGATTGGAGACAATACGGCGGTCGCTGGCGGTGTTATTATGGCCGGTAGTCTGAAAATTGGACGCTACTGCCAGATCGGCGGAGCCAGTGTTATCAATGGTCACATGGAAATCTGTGATCAGGCCGTAGTGACGGGAATGGGAATGGTAATGCGACCAATCACTGAACCTGGGGTATACTCCTCCGGTATCCCGTTACAACCGAATAAAGTTTGGCGTAAGACGGCTGCATTGGTAATGAATATCGACGAGATGAATAAACGCCTCAAAGCTGTCGAGCGTAAAATCGAAAAAGATTAATTACCACCTACGGTGCTGCTTTGTGTTCCCTTCGTTGAGTGAACCTGCGACATACGTTCCTATTTGCGGCCTGCCTGATGACCTTCTTTTGGGGTCTGGCAGGCCGTGTTATTGATGCCATCAGTTTTTATAGACAGGAAGAGTATTTTGACTACTGACACTCATACTCTGCATATTGAAGAGATACTGGATTTACTGCCACACCGTTACCCGTTCTTGCTGGTTGATCGCGTGTTGGATTTTGAGAAAGGGAAATTTTTGCGCGCTGTGAAAAACGTTTCTTTTAACGAACCGTTCTTCCAGGGCCATTTCCCGGGTAAACCGATTTTCCCGGGCGTTTTGATTCTTGAAGCAATGGCTCAGGCCACCGGCATTCTGGCGTTTAAAAGCGTTGGAAAACTGGAACCTGGCGAATTGTATTATTTTGCAGCAATCGACGATGCACGCTTTAAACGTCCGGTCCTGCCGGGTGACCAGATGGTTCTGGAAGTTGAATTCATTAAAGAGCGTCGTGGCGTTGCTCGTTTCAAAGGTGTCGCGAAAGTCGATGGCGAGATCGCTTGCGAGGCATCAATGATGTGCGCCCGCCGCCGGGAGTCTTAATACATGATTGATAAAACCGCCTTTATTCATCCAAGCGCTATTGTTGAAGACGGTGCTGTTATCGGTGCCAGAGTTCATATCGGTCCTTTCTGCTACGTGGGTTCCCAGGTAGAAATTGGTGAAGGCACCGAGCTTAAATCACACGTAGTTCTTAATGGCGTGACCAAAATTGGTCGCGATAACCGCATCTTCCAGTTCGTTTCCATTGGTGAAATTAACCAGGATCTGAAATATGCCGGTGAACCAACACGCGTTGAGGTCGGCGATCGCAACAATATTCGTGAGAGCGTTACCATTCATCGTGGTACCGTTCAGGGCGGTGGTCTGACAAAAGTGGGTAGTGATAACCTGTTGATGGTTAACGCACATATTGCCCACGATTGTGTCATTGGGAATCGCTGTATTCTGGCGAACAACGCGACCCTCGGTGGTCACGTTGAGGTTGATGATTTCGCGATCATTGGCGGCATGACGGCAGTGCATCAGTTCTGTATTATCGGTGCGCATGTGATGGTGGGTGGATGTTCCGGGGTTGCTCAGGATGTTCCTCCGTTTGTCATTGCGCAAGGTAACCATGCGACACCTTTCGGCATCAATATCGAAGGGCTTAAGCGACGTGGTTTCGAAAAAGCCGATCTGCACGCTATCCGCAATGCTTATAAGTTACTGTACCGCAGCGGTAAAACGCTGGAAGAAGCACAACCGGAAATCGCTGCTATCGCGGCTGAATTCCCGAAAGCTAAACCTTTCAGTGATTTCTTTGACCGCTCAACGCGCGGTATTATTCGCTGATCTGCGCTACGGAAAACAATGCAAAAGCCTGTTCTGACAATTGGCCTGGTGGCCGGTGAAACGTCCGGTGACATTCTTGGCGCCGGGCTGATTCGAGCCTTGAAGAAGCATCATCCTGATGCCCGTTTTGTGGGTGTCGCGGGTCCGCTGATGCAGGCGGAAGGATGCGAAGCCTGGTACGAGATGGAAGAACTGGCGGTAATGGGCGTGGTGGAAGTTCTTGAACGGCTGCCACGCTTGTTGAAAATCCGCAAAGATCTGACCCGTCGTTTTAGCGAACTGAAGCCTGATGTGTTCGTGGGCATTGATGCTCCTGACTTCAACATCACGCTTGAAGGTCGTTTGAAGCAGCGCGGTCTGCGTACTATTCACTATGTCAGCCCGTCTGTCTGGGCCTGGCGTCAAAAACGTGTTTTCAAAATCGGCAAGGCAACGGATCTGGTTTTGGCATTCCTGCCTTTCGAAAAAGCGTTTTATGACAAATTCAATGTTCCCTGTCGTTTCATTGGTCATACGATGGCCGATGCGATGCCGCTGCATCCTGATAAACAGGCTGCACGTTTGTCACTCGGTATTCCTGAAGATGTGCATTGCCTTGCTTTGCTGCCGGGAAGTCGTCACGCTGAAGTGGAAATGCTCAGCGCGGATTTTCTGAAAACAGCTTTGCAGCTACGACAGACTTATCCTGATTTACATGTCGTTGTGCCCCTGGTGAATGCCAAACGTCGCGAGCAGTTTGAACGGATCAAGGCTGAAATAGCCCCTGATCTTCCTGCGCATTTGCTCGATGGGAAAGGTCGGGAAGCGATGATCGCCAGTGATGCCGCTTTACTGGCATCGGGAACGGCAGCTCTGGAATGTATGCTGGCAAAATGCCCGATGGTGGTGGGTTATCGTATGAAACCTTTCACTTTCTGGCTGGCGGAACGTCTGGTGAAAACGCCGTATGTTTCATTGCCAAATCTGCTGGCACGGCGGGAAATTGTCACCGAATTACTGCAAACCGAATGTGTACCTGACAAACTTTCTGCTGCGTTGCTGCCTTTATTGGCTGGTGGTGAGAAAAGCCGGGAACTGCGTGAGACGTTCCTGGAACTGCATGAAAGTATCCGCCGTGACGCAGACGAACAGGCTGCTCAGGCTGTCATGGAGCTGGCAAAGCGATGAGTGATGTATTTATCTATCCACAAGCTGTCTGTATTGCAGGCGTGGATGAAGTGGGGCGTGGTCCTTTAGTGGGGGCAGTCGTCACCGCTGCTGTGATTCTTGATCCTGCTAACCCGATTGCCGGGCTGGCAGATTCCAAGAAACTCTCTGAAAAGCGCCGTGAGGCGTTATACATCGAAATCAAAGAGAAAGCGCTGGCCTGGAGTCTCGGGCGCGCTGAACCACATGAAATTGATGAACTGAATATTTTGCATGCCACCATGCTGGCAATGCAAAGAGCCGTTGCCGGTTTGTGTATTACGCCTGATATGGTGCTGATTGACGGCAATCGCTGCCCTAAACTTCCGATGGCTTCACAGGCGATAGTGAAAGGGGACAGCAAAGTCGCTGAAATTAGCGCAGCCTCAATTTTGGCTAAAGTCACCCGCGACCGCGAAATGGTTGAACTGGATCTTCAGTTCCCTGAATATGGTTTTGCGAAGCACAAAGGCTATCCGACGCCGGTGCATCTTGAAAGTCTTGCCCGTCTTGGAGCCACTACACACCACCGGCGAAGTTTTTCACCGGTGAAACGCGCGCTCGGACTGGCATAACGCCTCATTTGTTCCTGCCCGTTTTTATTGCTAAAAAAGACGGGCACACAAACCTTTAATTCACTCATTTCTGGACTCTGGATATGGCCGAACCTCGTTTTATTCATCTGCGTGTACATAGCGACTATTCCATGGTGGATGGGCTTGCGAAGGTCGGTCCGCTGGTGAAATGCGCAGCGTCACTCGGCATGCCTGCTCTGGCGATTACCGATTTCACTAACTTGTGCGGACTGGTTAAATTTTACGGTGCGGCACATGGCGCAGGTGTAAAACCGATTATCGGTGCAGACCTGAATGTCCAAAGCGAAATTCTGGGTGATGAACTGGCCCAACTGACTGTTCTGGCGATGAATAATCAGGGTTACCAGAACCTGACATTATTGATTTCCAGAGCATATCAGCGCGGTTACGGCGCAGCCGGGCCGATCGTCGACCTCGAATGGCTGGCAGAACTCAATGAAGGTTTGATCCTGCTTTCCGGCGCGAGAATGGGTGATGTCGGTAAGTTTCTGACCCGCGGAAATGATTTGCAAGTCAGTCAGTGCCTGGATTTCTACCAGCAGTATTTCCCTGATCGCTATTATCTCGAATTGATCCGTACCGGTCGGGCAGAAGAAGAAAACTATCTGCATGCGGCGGTCGCACTGGCGACAGAACGCGGTTTGCCGGTGGTGGCAACCAACGACGTGCGCTTTATGGTGCCGACCGACTTTGATGCCCATGAGATTCGTGTTGCGATCCACGATGGCTTTACACTGGATGATCCTAAACGTCCGCGCAATTACACTTCACAGCAATATATGCGCAGTGAAGATGAAATGTGCGAGCTGTTTGAGGATTTGCCTGAAGCTCTGCAAAACAGCGTGGAAATCGCCAAACGCTGTAATGTCACCATCCGTCTGGGCGAATATTTTCTGCCGCAGTTTCCTACCGGTGATATGACCACTGAAGATTTTCTGGTCGAAAAATCAAAAATCGGGCTGGAAGAGCGCCTTGAGTTTTTATTCCCGGATCCGGAAGTTCGTGCACAAAGACGCCCTGAATATGACGAGCGTCTGGACATCGAACTTAAAGTTATCAACCAGATGGGTTTCCCCGGTTACTTCCTGATCGTAATGGAATTCATCCAGTGGTCGAAAGATAACAGCGTGCCTGTCGGGCCGGGGCGTGGTTCCGGTGCGGGTTCTCTGGTGGCGTATGCCCTGAAAATCACCGATCTGGATCCGCTCGAGTTTGACCTGCTGTTCGAACGTTTCCTTAACCCTGAACGTGTTTCCATGCCCGACTTTGACGTCGACTTCTGCATGGAAAAACGCGACCGGGTTATCGATCACGTTTCAGAAATGTATGGCCGCGAAGCGGTCTCGCAGATCATCACCTTCGGTACCATGGCGGCCAAAGCGGTGATCCGCGATGTGGGGCGTGTTCTGGGCCATCCTTACGGTTTCGTTGACCGCATTTCCAAACTGGTGCCTCCTGATCCGGGGATGACGCTTGAAAAAGCATTTGCCGCTGAGCCGCAGTTGCCAGAGATTTACGAGGCTGACGAAGAAGTTAAGTCGCTGATCGATATGGCGCGTCAGCTGGAAGGTGTAACCCGTAATGCCGGTAAACATGCCGGTGGTGTGGTGATTGCGCCGACCAAAATCACTGATTTCGCGCCGCTTTATTGTGACGCAGAAGGTAATCACCCGGTCACGCAGTTCGATAAAAATGACGTGGAATACGCGGGTCTGGTGAAGTTCGACTTCCTCGGTCTGCGTACGCTGACCATCATCGACTGGGCGCTGGAGATGATCAACGCCCGCCGTGCGAAAGCCGGTGAGGCACCGCTGGATATTGCGGCCATCCCGCTGGATGATAAAAAAAGCTTCGACATGCTGCAACGCTCGGAAACCACGGCGGTATTCCAGCTTGAATCCCGCGGCATGAAAGATTTGATCAAACGTCTGAAGCCCGACAGCTTCGAAGATATGATCGCACTGGTCGCGCTGTTCCGCCCTGGGCCATTGCAGTCCGGCATGGTGGATAACTTTATTGACCGTAAACATGGTCGTGAAGAGATTTCTTATCCGGATATCCAGTGGCAGCATGAATCCCTGAAACCTGTGCTGGAGCCGACATACGGCATCATCCTGTATCAGGAACAGGTTATGCAGATTGCGCAGGTTCTGGCCGGTTACTCGCTGGGTGGTGCAGACATGCTCCGCCGTGCAATGGGTAAGAAAAACCCGGTGGAGATGGCCAAGCAGCGCGGTGGTTTTGAAGAGGGGGCCAAATCTCGGGGTATTGACGGCGAACTGGCGATTAAAATCTTTGACCTGGTAGAGAAATTTGCCGGTTACGGTTTTAACAAATCTCACTCGGCGGCTTACGCTTTAGTCTCGTATCAGACGCTGTGGCTGAAAGCGCACTATCCTGCGGAGTTCATGGCGGCGGTAATGACGGCTGATATGGATAACACCGAGAAAGTGGTCGGGCTGGTGGATGAATGCTGGCGTATGGGGCTGAAGATTTTACCGCCTGATATCAACAGCGGTCTGTATCATTTCCACGTGAATGATGAAGGCGAAATTGTTTACGGCATCGGCGCGATTAAAGGCGTGGGTGAAGGTCCGATTGAAGCCATTATTGAAGCGCGTAACGAAGGCGGCTATTTCAAAGAACTGTTTGATCTCTGCGCGCGTGCTGACGTCAAAAAACTGAACAAACGTATTCTCGAGAAGCTGATCATGTCCGGGGCGTTTGACCGCCTGGGACCACACCGTGCCGCGTTGATGAGTTCCCTAAGCGACGCATTGAAAGCCGCTGATCAACATGCCAAAGCCGAGGCGATTGGTCAGGTTGATATGTTTGGTGTGCTTGCAGAAGCACCTGAGCAGGTTGAGAAATCTTACGCGAATGTGATGCCATGGCCGGAACAAACTGTTCTGGATGGCGAACGTGAGACGCTCGGCTTGTATCTGACCGGCCATCCGATCACACAATATTTGAAAGAAATTGAACGTTATGGCGGCGGCCAGCGTTTAAAAGATATGCATCCGACGGAACGGGGCAAAATGACCGTCGCAGTGGGGCTGGTCCTCGCTGCGCGTGTCATGGTCACCAAGCGGGGTAACCGCATTGGGATCTGTACACTTGATGACCGTTCCGGTCGTCTGGAAGTGATGTTGTTCACCGAAGCGTTGGAAAAATTCCAGCATTTATTGGAAAAAGACCGTATCCTTATCGCCACAGGACAGGTCAGCTTTGATGACTTCAGTGGCGGGCTTAAAATGATGGCCCGCGATGTAATGGACATCAGTGAAGCACGGGAAAAATATGCTCGCGGTCTTGCTATCTCGCTGACTGACAGGCAAATTGATGACCAGCTTTTGAACCGTCTCCGCCAATCGTTGGAACCACATCGATCGGGGACGATACCAGTGCATCTGTATTACCAACGAGAAAACGCAAGAGCCCGGCTACGATTCGGGGCGTCATGGCGTGTTACGCCAACGGACAAACTGTTGCTGGATTTGCGAGGCCTGGTCGGTACTGAGCAGGTGGAACTGGAATTTGACTAAAATAGGAATGCTATGAGTCTGAATTTTCTTGATTTTGAACAGCCGATTGCGGAACTGGAAGCGAAAATTGACTCGCTGACTGCAGTCAGCCGTCAAGACGAAAAATTAGATATTAATCTGGACGAAGAAGTTGCACGCTTGCGCGAGAAAAGCGTTGAACTGACCCGTAAGATTTTCTCTGATCTGGGTGCCTGGCAAATTGCCCAACTGGCACGCCATCCTCGTCGTCCTTATACGCTTGATTACATCAAACATATCTTTACCGATTTTGATGAACTGGCGGGTGATCGTGCATTCGCAGACGATAAAGCTATCGTTGGCGGTATTGCTCGTTTGGGCGAACGTGCCGTGATGATCATTGGTCATCAGAAAGGCCGTGAAACGAAAGAGAAAATTCGTCGTAACTTCGGCATGCCCGCCCCGGAAGGGTATCGCAAAGCGCTACGTCTGATGGAAATGGCTGAGCGTTTCAAACTGCCAATCATCACCTTCATCGACACACCGGGCGCTTATCCGGGCGTGGGCGCTGAAGAACGTGGTCAGTCTGAAGCGATCGCCCGTAACCTGCGCGAAATGTCCCGTCTGAATGTCCCGGTTATCTGCACCGTTATCGGTGAAGGTGGTTCAGGTGGTGCACTGGCGATTGGTGTGGGTGATAAAGTTAATATGCTGCAATACAGCACCTATTCGGTTATTTCGCCGGAAGGTTGTGCATCAATTCTGTGGAAGAGTGCGGATAAAGCCCCTCTGGCCGCGGAAGCGATGGGCATCATTGCACCGCGTCTGAAAGAGCTGAAACTGATCGACTCTGTGATCCCTGAGCCTTTGGGTGGCGCTCACCGTAACGTAGAAGCGATGGCTGCTTCTCTGCGTGCACAACTTGAAGCTGATCTGAGCGATCTGGATGTGCTGAGTACGGAAGAGCTGCGTAACCGTCGTTATCAGCGTCTGATGACTTACGGCTACTGCTGATCCTGAACGTGATTTTCGAAAGGCCACGCATTGCGTGGCCTTTTTTATTGTCCGTTTTCATCTATCCATCTTTCCAGCATTCTTAAATTTCCCCATTTCACTTTAAACTCAACGGTAAAGGGTACCCAGCAGGCACTAACCGTGTTTCTATAAATACCTTAGAAAATAAATAACAGAAGGATTTGTCAGATGAATATTATCGCTATCATGCGCCCGGAAGGGGCTTACTACAAAGACGAGCCGATCCGTGAACTGGATAGCGCGCTGACGCTTCTCGGATTTCAGGTCATTTATCCGCGCGATCGCGCGGATCTGCTCAAACTCATCGAAAATAGTGCCCGCATTTGCGGCGCTATTTTCGACTGGGATCAGCATAGCGAAGAGCTGTGTACAGCCATTAATGAGCTGAATGAATATCTGCCGCTTTACGCTTTCATCAATACGCATTCGACGCTGGACGTCGACGTTAATGAAATGCGCATGGTGCTCTATTTCTTTGAATACGCACTGAGTGCGGCGGAGGATATTGCCAAACGCATCCGCCAGTACACCGATGAATACATCGATACCATTACACCGCCGCTGACTAAAGCGTTGTTCACCTACGTAGAAGAAGGAAAGTACACTTTCTGTACGCCGGGGCATATGGCCGGTACGGCGTTTTTAAAAAGCCCGGTAGGGACGTTGTTCTATGATTTTTTCGGGGCCAAAACGTTGAAAGCCGATGTGTCGATTTCTGTGACAGAACTTGGTTCCCTGTTGGATCACACTGGTCCGCATCTAGAGGCGGAGGAATATATCGCCCGTACTTTCGGCGCCGAGCAAAGTTATATCGTCACTAATGGCACCTCGACGGCCAATAAAATTGTCGGAATGTATGCGGCACCGGCAGGGAGTACGGTGCTGATTGACCGCAACTGTCATAAATCGCTCGCCCATCTGATGATGATGACCAATATTGTGCCGGTCTATTTGCGTCCCAATCGCAACGCGTATGGCATTCTTGGCGGGATTCCTAAGCATGAATTCACCCGCGAAAGCATCGAAGAGAAAATTGCACAGACAGAGAATGCCACCTGGCCAGTGCACGCAGTGATCACTAACTCGACTTACGACGGCTTGCTGTACAACACGGATTACATCAAAAACACACTGGATGTTCCGTCGATTCATTTCGATTCTGCATGGGTGCCATACACTAATTTCCATCCGATTTATGACGGTAAAAGCGGAATGAGCGGCGAGCGCATTCCCGGAAAAGTCATTTACGAAACGCAATCAACGCACAAACTACTGGCAGCTTTCTCACAGGCATCGATGATTCACATTAAGGGTGATTACAACGAAAGTACCTTTAATGAAGCCTATATGATGCACACCACAACATCGCCAAATTACGGCATTGTGGCTTCTGCAGAAACTGCCGCGGCGATGTTGCGCGGTAACCCCGGACGGCGTCTCATTAACCGCTCGGTTGAACGCGCGCTGCATTTCCGTAAGGAGATACAGCGGTTGCGGGAAGAAACCGAGGGCTGGTTCTTTGATATCTGGCAGCCTGAATATATTGATGAAGCCGAGTGCTGGCCGCTGAACCCCGATCAAAACTGGCACGGTTTTGCCAACGCCGATACCGATCATATGTATCTTGATCCGATCAAAGTGACGATCCTGACACCCGGAATGGATGAAACGGGTAAGCTGGAAGAACAGGGGATCCCGGCGGCGTTAGTGGCGAAATTCCTCGATGAGCGCGGTGTGGTGGTAGAAAAAACCGGTCCGTACAATCTGCTTTTCCTGTTCAGTATCGGCATTGATAAAACCAAATCCATGAGTCTGATGCGTGGCCTGACTGATTTTAAGCGCAGTTATGATCTCAATTTGCGGGTCAAGAATATGCTGCCTGATCTGTATGCGGAAGATCCTGATTTTTATCGCAATATGCGGATTCAGGATCTGGCGCAGGGGATCCACAAACTGATCGTTCGTCACGACCTGCCGCGTTTAATGTTGGAAGCATTTGATGTGCTGCCGGAAATGAAAATGACGCCGTACGAAATGTTCCAGCATCAGGTACGCGGACATATTGATGAATGCGACATTGATGAACTGGTCGGCAAAGTGTCTGCCAACATGATCCTGCCTTATCCGCCGGGTGTACCTGTGGTGATGCCGGGCGAGATGATCACGGAAGAAAGTCGGGCTGTGCTCGATTTCCTGATTATGCTTTGTTCAATAGGCGAGCGTTACCCTGGTTTTGAAACTGATATTCATGGAACGCGGCTCACAGAAGACGGGCGCTATCTGGTGAAGGTCTTAAAACTTCCGGAAGCGGGCTAGCAAACTGCCCTCTTTAGGAGGGCTTTTTATTGACGTGTTTGGCCGCCCTGAGTAACGTGCAGGTCAGAAATCAACAGGACATGACTATGCTTAATCTCCGCCAGATCCACCATATCGCCATCATTGGCTCTGATTATCAGGCCAGCAAACACTTCTACTGTGACATTCTCGGGTTCACGTTACTGGGGGAGTTTTACCGTGAGGAACGCGATTCCTGGAAAGCTGACCTGGCGCTTAATGGTCATTACACCATTGAATTATTCAGCTTTCCGCAACCGCCAGCCCGGCCAAGTCGTCCTGAGGCGTGCGGATTACGCCATCTGGCGTTCAGCGTTGAAGATATCGCACAGTCCATTTCCGCCCTCACTGAAGCCGGCATTGTCTGCGAACCGGTAAGAATTGATCCTTACACCGGCAAAAAATTTACTTTCTTCAACGATCCGGATGGCTTGCCGCTGGAACTGTACGAATCCTGATTATCCTATGAGTTCAAAACTGGCCGTGACATTTCTTTCAAAACATCTGCTCAATAAAATCGGTGATGCACGAAGACTTTGCGTTGCGTTCAGCGGCGGACTGGATTCTTCCGTACTGCTGGCCGGACTGGCTGAGTTACGCGACAAAGCGTTGCCGGATATCGAACTGCGTGCATTGCATATCCACCATGGACTAAGCCAGTTTGCAGATGACTGGGTCGCACACTGCCAGACGTTTTGTCAGCAGCGAGATATCCCTTTCTCTGTCGCTAAAGTGCAGGTAGATGCACAGGAAGGTGGGATTGAAGCGGCGGCACGAACGGCACGTTATCAGGCATTTGCTGAAAGTCTGACTGCTGGTGAAGTGTTACTGACAGCACAACACCTGAATGACCAATGTGAAACTTTCATGCTGGCGCTTAAACGTGGAAGCGGACCTGCCGGTCTCTCGGCGATGAGCGGGGACAGTTCAATACACGGTTATCGCTTGTTAAGGCCTTTTCTGGAGCTCAGCCGTGAGCAGCTTGAAGAATACGCGAAGCAGTTAAAGCTCAGCTGGATTGAAGATGACAGTAACCGGGATGCCCGCTTTGATCGCAATTTTCTGCGACTGGATATTTTTCCCGCACTTTACCAGCGCTGGCCGCACTTTGCGCAAGCCACAGCCCGCAGCGCATCACTTTGCGCAGAGCAGGAGACGCTGCTGGATGAGTTGCTCAGTGAGTCTCTCACTTCATTGACCGATGAGCAGGGCAGTCTGTCGGTTGAGAGGCTGAAGGCGTTTTCAGCCGTCAGACGCTCTGCGCTATTACGTCGCTGGCTGGCATCGCGTGGCGCAAGAATGCCTTCGCGTGAACAACTGCAGAGAATATGGGATGAGGTAGCTTTGAGCCGCGAAGATGCCCAGGCGCAGTTAGTGCTGGGGAAAATGGTAGTCCGGCGTTTCCGTGGGCGTTTGTATGTATTGCCAGAACGCCGGTCGCTTAAAGATCAAATCCTCTGCTGGGATCCGGCTGAAAAATTAACGCTACCTGACGGTCTGGGCTGTCTGATTGCCGATCATGTTCTCATCGCGCAGGGGGCTGACTGTTTGATCCGCCAGCCACGTGCTGGCGAAAAGATCACTGTGCGTTTTCAGGTGCAGGGATATATCGAAAAAGTCGGACGGGATCGTGCGCGCCAGGCGAAAAAATTGTGGTCTGAGTTAGGTGTGCCGCCATGGGAACGGGGCCGTATCCCTTTGGTTTATTACAATGATCAATTGATGGCAGCCCCGGGTTTGTTTATTACGCGCCAGTCCCGGGCTGAAAATAATGAAGCGCAATGGCGGATCATCTGGTCGGCTGCGTAATAAACGGAAAGAACGGTTTATTTGAGGCGGATGTTATTTGCCCGGGGAGTTGTGATGCAAGTAATGGGAAGAACACTGGCAGGGATAGTGGCATCGATGCTGATCAATTTGCCTGCTCTGGCGGGGGGAAATGTGGTTGACGGGCAGTCTAAATCAGCCAGCTGCTCGGCATGTCACGGCGCAACGGGTAAAGCCATGAATTCGATTTATCCTAATCTGGCAGGGCAAAATGCAGATTATCTGGCGCTTTCACTGCATGCTTACAAGAAGGGTGAGAGAAGTGGCGGGCAGGCGGGTGTGATGCAGGCTTTTAGTGCGTCATTATCCGATCAGGATATCAGTGATTTGGCAGCGTATTACGCCAGTCTGACGTCGTTGAAATGATATTGCCTCAGAAATGCAAACGGGCAATCCTGAGATTGCCCGTTAGGTAACTGACGTCGGTTGTCGCTATTCGGCACTGACGACAACGGTGCCAATTTCCGGATGGCTAAAGCTTTCAATGTGATCCAGACGCAGATCTCGTTGTTCGCCGTTCGCCTCAACCACCAGATATTCCACTTTCTTACGCATTAACAAATCGTTGGCTTTAGCCTCAACGACTTCTCCGCTACGCATCTTCAGCGTCAAAACCAGGTGATGCTGGCAGGCGAGCTCGAGATTATCGTAGTCATCACAATTGATGGGTTTGTACTCATCATTCATCGACATAATCGCTCACCAATAAGTTAGCGGCGGCGTAGGCCGCCTGGTCCCTAACGGAAGACGGAAGTTCAGCATTTGCTGCGACTTCGTCCAATGCTTTCAATACACAGCCCAACGCATCGGGCACATATCCGAGATCACCGCTGGCAATTTCAGAATATCTACGGCGTACCAACTCACAGTATTGTTGCATAAGTTCTCCCTAAAAAGCGTATCCCTCTGAGGAAAGCGCAGAAAGATAAGCTCTCAGTATTTAACGACTATAGCACAGGAGAGTGTGAGTTATTAGCAGGCCTGTAAAGGTAAATCGTTTGCGTAAAGCCTTTATTGCGGATGACCATCGGGGGAAAACTGGCCGCAGCAGGATGCTTTCAAGTACACTGTGCGTCTATTATCAAGGGGTTTACCATGGCGTTAAAAGCAACCATTTATAAAGCAGCGGTCAATATCGCTGATATGGATCGTAATTTCTTTCATGACGCCAGCCTGACTCTGGCACAGCATCCTTCCGAAACAGAACAACGCATGATGCTGCGTCTGCTGGCATGGATTTACCATGCCGACGAACGACTGACTTTTACCCGCGGATTAAGCGCCGAAGATGAGCCGGAAATCTGGCGTAAAAACGACCATAACGGCATCGAATTATGGGTCGAATTAGGACTACCTGATGAGAAGCGTCTGAAAAAAGCCTGTAACCAATCGCGTGAGGTGGTCCTTTATGCGTATGGTGAGCGTGCTGCGAAAGTCTGGTGGTCGCAAATCGAGGGGAAAGTCAGAGGTTTTGAGAACCTGCGTATCCGTTATTTAGAAGATGAGTTGCTGAATCAATTGACTGCTTTTGGCAGCCGTACCATGAACTTACAGGCCACATTGCAGGACGGAACTATTTGGCTTTCTGATGCTCAGAGTAATTTGGAAATTCATTTTTCTGAATGGAAAGAGTCTGTCATAAAAGAAGCCAGGTAATCAGCGTGCTAATCCTTTCAGGAAAACTGGAAATACCTGACAGCGAAATCGAATTAACGGCGATCCGCGCTCAGGGCAACGGCGGTCAGAACGTCAATAAAACATCAACGGCTATCCATTTACGCTTTGATATTAAAGCGTCGAGTTTGCCAGAATATTACAAAGAGCGCTTACTGGCTTTTAATCATCATTCCGTTACTGCCGACGGTTGGGTCATTATCAAAGCCCAGGAATACCGGAGTCAGGAGATGAATCGCGAAGCCGCTCTGGCCCGGTTGGGGGCACTGATTTCACAGGCGATGGTAGTAGAAAAACCGCGCCGCGCGACGAAGCCGACTCGTGGGTCTAAAATTCGTCGGGTTGAAAGTAAAGTTCGCAAGGGTGCGACAAAAGCATTACGGGGCAAAATACGTTAGCCCTAACTTCGTGCTGCAGGACAATTTTTATCGCGGCACTGTAGAAAAGCAGTAGGGGAGAAACTGTGAAAAAAATCATCATTAGTGCAGTGCTGGCGCTCGGGGCGCTGTCACTCTTCGGTTGCCATACCGCCGCCTTTAATCATGAAAAACCTTTGCAGGCTATGCAGCAGAGTTACAGTGGCGTGTTGCCGTGCGCAGATTGCAGTGGCCTGAAGACGTCATTATTCCTGGATCAGGATGGGACTTACATCCTTCAGGAGGAATATCAGGGCGGCAAAGAGGGCGATCAGGTGTTTGCCAGCTACGGACGCTGGGCCCGCACTGCGGATAAACTGGTGCTGACGGACAGCCAGGGCGAGAAACGTTATTTCCATCCGAAAGATGAAAATCTGGAAATGTTGGATCAAAGCGGTGAGCCGATTACGTCCACATTCAACTATACGTTGACGCCGGTGCAGCAGAATTTGCCGAAAACGCCAATGGCACTGAGCGGAATGATGCAATACAGCGCCGATGCTGCTTCCTTTAAAGATTGTGCGACAGGCAACATATTCCCGATGTCGGCAAATAAATCGCTGGAAGAAGGGTATCTTGCCTCGCGTAAAACCCCCAATCAGCTGGTCTTCCTTTCTATGGACGGGCATTTCATGACAGAGCCGTCAATGGAAGAAGGGCAGGTGCAAAAGGCTGTGGTTGCAGATAAAAACGTACGGTTTGATGCAACGAAGTCCTGCCCGTAAAAGCGATTAGGCTCAGGCGGAATAGCACAAATAAAAATGCCCGCATTACGCGGGCATTTTTATGGACAAATGATCATCAGCGGATCTTAACGCGGGATCTGGCTCAGCAGATATTCCACGATATCGCTTTGTTTGATCATCTGTTTTTCGCCAGTGCGACGGTTTTTGTATTCCAGCTCTTCAGCATCCAGATTACGATCACCAATCACCACCTGATGCGGCACACCGATCAGTTCCATGTCCGCGAACATGACGCCCGGACGTTCTTTACGATCGTCGAGGATCACATCGATACCGTGTGAACGCAGTTCTTTATACAGCGCTTCTGCCGCATCTTTCACACGGAAAGATTTGTGCATGTTCATTGGCAGGATAGCGACCTGGAACGGCGCGATAGCATCCGGCCAGATAATACCGCGGTCATCGTGGTTTTGTTCAATCGCCGCAGCGACCACACGAGTCACACCAATACCGTAACAACCCATGGTCATCAACTGGTTACGGCCATCCTCGCCCTGAACGGTAGCATTCATCGCTTCGGAATATTTGGTTCCCAGCTGGAAGATATGACCAACTTCGATACCGCGTTTAATGACCAGCGTTCCCTGACCATCAGGGCTTGGATCACCGGCTACCACATTACGGATATCGGCTACTTCTGGCAGCGCAGCATCGCGATCCCAGTTAATTCCGAAATAGTGTTTACCGTCGATGTTAGCGCCTGCGCTGAAATCGCTCATTGCAGCAACAGTACGATCCGCGACGATTGGCATTGGCAGATTAACCGGACCGAGTGAACCCGGGCCAGCCGCGACGATCTCACGAATCTCTGCTTCCGTTGCAAATGTTAGTGGTGCAGCAACTTGCGGCAGCTTCTCGGCTTTGATTTCGTTCAGCTCATGATCACCACGAACCAGCAAAGCAACCAGTTTATGACCGCTTTCCGCTGCTGCATGAACCATCAGAGTTTTCACCGTTTTCTCAATCGGAACCTGGAACTGTTCTGTCAGTTCAGCGATAGTTTTTGCGTCCGGCGTTTCGACAATTCGCATTTCTTCTGTTGCTGCAGCACGTGGCGTTGCGGGTGCCAGCGCTTCTGCGAATTCGATATTAGCGGCGAAATCAGAAGAATCAGAGAATACGACATCATCTTCACCGCTCTGTGCCAGCACCTGAAATTCGTGAGAGGCGCTGCCGCCGATAGAACCGGTATCCGCCAGCACGGCACGGAAATCCAGACCCATACGGTTGAAAATCTGACTGTAGGCCGCGTACATCGCGTCATAAGTTTCCTGCAAAGATTCCTGCGTCGTATGGAATGAGTAGGCATCTTTCATCAGGAATTCACGGGAACGCATTACACCAAAACGCGGGCGAACTTCGTCACGGAATTTAGTCTGGATCTGGAAGAAATTCAGTGGCAGCTGCTTGTATGAGCTGACTTCATTACGGATCAGGTCAGTGATCACTTCTTCATGGGTTGGACCCAGTACGAACGGGCGCTCGCCACGATCAACGAAACGTAACAATTCCGGACCATATTGCTCCCAACGTCCGCTCTCCTGCCACAAATCAGCGGGCTGGACTACCGGCATCGACACTTCAATGGCGTTCGCGTTGTTCATTTCTTCGCGTACGATGTTTTCAACTTTCTTGAGAACACGTAAGCCGGTCGGCAGCCAGGTATACAGGCCTGAGGCCAGTTTACGGATCATCCCTGCGCGCAGCATCAGCTGGTGGCTGATAACTTCCGCGTCGGCTGGCGTCTCTTTCAGTGTAGAGAGCAGATATTGAGTAGTACGCATGATGTGTTGGTTCCGTTAGCACTGCAAATTGCAATCGGGCTGCCATGGGCAGCCAAAACGTGAAAAGTGGCTTAGTTTACCAGCGAGTTGCTATTGTCAAAAGAGAGGCAGAGGAAATTTAGTCTTTGTCGAGGGACAATACCTGATTCACAGAGCCTGTGACCCGCCAGCGGACATTAAACTCGAGTAAACGAACGGCATAATCGCGCGCTGTGGCTTCACCTTTGCGATAAGCCGGACGGGGATCCTGTCCTAAAACCTGCGTGATGAAGCGGCGCAGATGCGGGTATTGCCTCGCATGCTCAGCCAGTTGCTGTTCAGCCTGCGGTAAAAATTCTACCGGCATATCGGCATCAGGTGCGTGCTGAGCAAAACCGGCGCGTGCATCAGGATGGCTTTCCGCAAAGGGAAGATACGGCTTAATGTCCACAACAGGTGTGCCATCCACTAAATCCAGACTGCCAAGCTGCAGAATGACATTCTGACCCTGACAGCGAATCCCTTTCAGTTCAACCAGAGACATCCCGAGCGGATTAGGCCGGAAGGTTGAACGGGTGGCAAATACACCGGTACGCACATTCCCGCCTAAACGTGGTGGGCGAACTGTCGGACGCCAGCCGCTTTCCATCGTCTGATGGAAAATAAACATCACCCATAAATGGCTGAAGTCTTCCAGCCCGCGAACAGCTTCGGGCTGGTTATAAGGCGGATGCAGATGTAATTCGCCGCCACCATCCTGGATCAATCCGGGCTGGCGCGGAACAGCAAACTTCTCTTTATAGGGCGAGTGAATGATCCCTATTTGCTCAAAAGAAAATGAGGTCATTTAAACGTGACGTTCAGGGCGGAACCCTGACAAATCGCCTGCTGGAAGCAGCCTGGTACGCCGCTGATAATCTGGCACTGATGTAACAATACGGCATTGGCCTTCATATAGGATGCACGGGTCAGCATTCTTTTCCGTGCAGTAGCCAGACTCGGTGGCGCATCATTTTGAGCGCTCTGGCAAGATTCGCCGGAGACTTCGCCCAGATCACGGAATGGAGTTCCGACTAAAGCTTCTGCATCTTTATAGAGCTTTACAGGAGCGGGGCGTACTGGTGTCGGCTTTGGTTTGACAGGTTTTGGTTCTTCTTTTACAACAGGCGCAGGGGGGGTTGGCTGTGTGTGTTGAGTCAGGGAACAACCCGCCAGCAAAAGTGCCGACAAACAGAGAGGTAAAGCACGCATGGTATATCCTCTGCTTTTTAATATGTTTACAGGAAAGAATGTGGCGTTATTGAACCAAGGTATTGAGAAAATAACAAGGCGGGCATAAGCCCGCCTTGTTATTTATTTATGAAAAGATGTATTTGCGAGTCTACTATCTTAGAAACGAATACTCAGGAAAAATGTAGGGTTCCTGATTTCGGGCAATTACCAACCTTTCACTGCGCCACCGTTGAAGATTTTATTCGCTGCAGCGTTCACTTCATCAGACTGGTAAGCCTGAACGAATTTCTTCACGTTTTCAGCATCTTTGTTATCTTCACGTGCAACGATCAGGTTCACGTATGGAGATTCTTTATCTTCTACGAAGATACCGTCTTTCTCTGGCGTAAGGTTGATCTGGCTGGCGTAAGTGGTGTTGATTACGGCCAGAGCGATTTTCGCATCATCCAGTGAACGTGGCAGTTGTGGTGCTTCGAGTTCGACCAGTTTCAGATTTTTAGGGTTCTCAGTCACATCCAGAACTGTCGGTAACAGACCAACACCGTCTTTCAGTTTGATCAGACCTTGTTTTTGCAGCAGCAGCAGAGAACGGCCGAGATTAGTCGGGTCGTTTGGCAGCGCAACCTGGTCGCCATCTTTCAGCTCATCAATAGATTTGATTTTCTTAGAGTAACCGGCGATTGGGTAAACGAACGTGTTACCCACCGGGACCAGTTTGTAACCGCGATCTTTGATCTGCTGATCAAGATAAGGTTTATGCTGGAAGGCGTTAACATCGATATCACCTTTGCTCAGCGCTTCGTTAGGCAATACATAATCATTGAAAGTCACCAGCTCAACATCAAGACCGTATTTCTCTTTAGCTACTTTCTGTGCAACTTCAGCGACCTGCTGTTCAGAACCTACAATCACACCTACTTTGATGTGATTTGGATCTTGTTCTTTTGGCCCGCAGCCCACTAAAGCCAGCGATCCCAGAAGCGCGCCGACAACTGCAATGGATTTGAATTTGTTAGACATGTCCTTTCCTCAATAAACGGATATAAATCATTCACAGGTAGCTATTACAGCTGTTGTTTCGTTATTTATGTGTGACTGCTTTTACGATGCGGTCGCCACAAAATTGAATTAAATACACCAAAACCACTAGCAGGACTAATACAGTATTCATGACAGTTGCGTCGTAACCGATATAACCGTACTGATAACCGATTTGTCCCAAACCACCGGCACCGACAGCGCCACCCATAGCAGAATAGCCTACAAGAGTGATCAGCGTGATGGTGGCAGCATTGACCAGACCTGGCAGAGCTTCCGGCAATAAGATTTTTCGGATGATCTGCATCGGTGTTGCACCCATTGCGCGGGCGGCTTCCACCAGACCGCTTGGAATTTCCAGCAGGGCATTCTCAACCATGCGGGCAATAAACGGCGCAGCACCCACAGTCAGCGGGACAATCGCTGCCTGCAAACCGATTGAGGTGCCGACAATCATACGCGTGAAGGGAATCATCCATACCAGCAAGATAATAAAAGGAATGGAACGGAAAATGTTAACCAGCGCCGACATCACGCGATAGATATTTTTATTCTCTGCAATCTGACCCGGACGGGTGACGTACAGCAGTACGCCGAAAGGCAAACCTAACACAAAACCAAAGAAGCCAGAGGTTAGCGTCATGATGACCGTTTCCCAGATTCCGCGGCCCATTAACCACATCATTGCCTCAGACATAACCCAGCACCTCTACTTTCACCTGATTCTCATGCAGGAACTGAATTGCCGCCTGAGTATTTTCTTCTGAACCGTGCATTTCTGTCAGCATAATCCCGAACTTTACACCGCCGGCATAATCCATCTGAGCACTGATAATATTATTGTTGATGTCAAAGCGACGGACTGCTTCGGAAAGCAGCGGGGCATCAACGGACTGACCGGTAAACTCCAGGCGCAGTAAAGGAACGCGACCCGTTTCAGGCTGGGGTACCAGACGCACGGCGTAATCTTCCGGAATATCCAGGTGCAACGTTGACTGAATAAATTGCTGTGCAAGCGGAGTCTTAGGATGTGAGAACATCTCGCTTACTTTATCCTGCTCAATCAGTTTGCCATCGCTGATCACAGCAACTTGATCGCAAATGCGTTTTACGACGTCCATCTCATGGGTGATCAGCAGAATCGTGAGCCCCAGACGACGGTTGATATCTTTTAGTAATTCCAGGATTGCGCGGGTGGTAGCTGGATCCAGTGCACTGGTAGCTTCATCACACAGCAATACTTTTGGATTACTGGCCAGCGCACGGGCAATGGCTACGCGTTGTTTTTGTCCACCGGAAAGATTCGCCGGGTAGGCATCATGCTTATCTTCCAGCCCGACCAGGCTCAGCAGCTCGGAAACTCGTTTCTTAATATCGGCTGAAGAAAGATTGTCGAGTTCGAGTGGCAGGGCAACGTTGCCAAAAACGGTGCGTGAGGACAGCAGGTTAAAGTGCTGGAAAATCATGCCAATCTGGCGGCGTGCGCGGGTCAGCGCTTTCTCTGAGAAGGACATCAGATCCTGACCATCGACCAACACCTGGCCTTTAGTCGGGCGCTCCAGCAAATTGACGCAGCGTATTAAGGTACTTTTCCCCGCGCCGGAAGAACCGATTACGCCATAAATTTGTCCGGCAGGGACGTGAAGACTCACGTCAGAGAGCGCGACGATCTGGCGCGAACCCTGCAGGAAAATCTTGGTGATGTTAGAAAGTTTAATCATATTATTTTTTATTCTGTCTTTTTGCCGTGACGTGGTGAATTTAACTCTGCGGAGGTCTTCCCCGTAGCATGTCGTGGATGCTAAGGCGTCTAGACGTCTAAGTCAACCAGGTTAGCATTCTCACGAGCATTGAAAACATGCGATACTGGTGCCGTTAATCAGCCATCAGGAGCAAATTCGTGGCACAACCTGTTTCAGCAATCTTTCTCGACCGTGATGGCACTTTGAATGTCGATCATGGTTATGTACATGAAATCGATAACTTCCAGTTTATCGACGGTGTAATCGATGCTTGTCTTAAATTAAAAGAGATGGGCTTTTTACTGGTGCTGGTCACCAATCAGTCCGGTATAGCACGCGGCAAATTTACTGAAGATCAGTTTCTGACTCTGACCGAGTGGATGGACTGGTCGCTTGCCGATCGTGGCGTGGATCTCGACGGTATCTATTTTTGTCCGCATCATCCTGAAGGCTTGGTTAAAGAGTTTACACAAGCCTGTGATTGCCGTAAGCCACAACCTGGGATGTTTTTGACGGCCAAAGAAGAACTAGGCATTGATATGGCCTCTTCTTATATGGTGGGCGACAAACTGGAAGATATGCAGGCAGCAGCTGCTGCAGGAGTGGGGCATAAGATTTTAGTTCGTACCGGCAAACCCGTAACCCCGGAAAGTGAAAGTGCTGCGGATGCGGTACTGGAAAGCCTTGCTGCATTGCCTTCCTTTATAGCAAAAGGGCAGAAATAACGGCTTCTGGACAAAAAAACGGCAAACGAAATAAAACTGTATTTATTCGCTTGCCATTAAAATCCAACTCCCTATAATGCCGCTCCATCGACAGGGAACAACGTGAACAACATCACGAAGTAACCGGGTCGGAAAGATTAAAAACAGCGGCAACCGGATAAAATAAACGGTTGACACTGAATGAGGAAAGCGTAATATACGCCACCTCGAGTTAGCAAGCGAAAGCGCGTAACTCACTGCTCTTTAACAATTTATCAGACAATCTGTGTGGGCACTCACAAGACGATATCAGCCACCTCGGTGGCAAAAAATATCAAGTCTTAGAGTGACCAAGCAGTAATTCATTTAGTTGAATTATTACGAAGTAATCTCTGAGCACCGCTTCACTTGTTGAAGCAAATCGAACTTTTAATTGAAGAGTTTG